>Ga0209147_100060_pt1 | contig 249588 bp, 227 predicted proteins | sample AraplaCol_mLB_r2_FD_184278 | JGI IMG/M metagenome (GOLD analysis project Ga0209147, IMG submission 184278) | Arabidopsis root microbial communities from North Carolina, USA - plate scrape CL_Col_mLB_r2 (SPAdes) (version 2) | ecosystem: Host-associated > Plants > Roots > Endosphere | place: USA... | reverse complement strand
GCACGTCACCGTGCGCAAAATTGATCAGGTTCAAGACCCCGTACACCATCGTGTAACCCAGGGCGATCAGGGCGTACATGCTCCCCAGAACCAGGCCGTTGATGATTTGCTGGATGAATATGTCCATATGTCTCCTAAGCTCCCTTTTTTCCGCCCTGCTTGTTGCGGAGCGGTTCTGTGTAAATTTGTGGATTGAATCTTTGCTTGATCGGTCTTCAGAACCTGTTCAGGATCTGCCTTGAAGCGTGTCTCGCGCCACGCGCGCCGCCGCCAGATCCCATGAAGCCTGGCCTACGGTCTTGAAGACCGGCAAACCCTGCGAAGGCTGAAGCTTTTCACCGCGACCAGCCAGGATGTCGCCGATGGCGCGTACGCGGCTCCAGTCGACGCCAGCCTGGATCAGGTCGCCGGCTTCATGCTTGGCGCCGCCGAGATCGTCGACGACGATGGTGCGTTCAGCCAGCAGCGCTGCCGGGAATTCCACCATGTCAGGCTTGAAGGCGCCGACGCCGATCGCCAATGTCTGTGGTGCAAGTCTGGCCGGAATCACCGCGGTGCGCGAGGTGGTCAGTGCGATCAGCACGTCGGTCGCGGGCACGTCTTTTTGCATGGCGTCAGCCGCCAGCGGACTGGCGACGATACCGTCATGACGCGTGCTGAGCTCGCTGCAGAACGCCTGCATGCGGGAAACGTCGCGCGCCACGATCCAGAATTGCGTGACGCCGAAGAACTCCACCAGTGCATCCGCATGCGCGGCGGCCTGCACGCCGGTGCCGATCAGCAGCGCCGATTTCGGCTTGGCCGGCGCCAGCGTCTGGATGCCGAGCAGCGTCATCGCGGCGGTGCGACGCGCGGTAACGGTCGGGCCGTGCAGCAAGGCGATGCGGCGACCGGTCTGGGTCTCGAAGACGATGACTTCGCCCTGGATCGCCGGCAGGCCGTGCTGGGCATTGTTTCCATGGACGGTGATCAGCTTGGTGACGCTGAGGTCGGCGCTGACGGCAGGCATGCTGAGCAGCACGCTGTTGGCGTCAATCGGCACCACCTGGCGTTCAGGCGCAGTGATGCGGCCATCGGCGAACTCTTGCGCGGCTTGCGCCAGCGCCGGCACCAGACGGTCGTACGGCAACGCGTCGGCGGTTTGTTGGGCGTCGAGAATATGCATCGATTTACCTCAGGAAGAAGCCGGTCGGGAACGGGTCGGACTCTTCCAGCACCCACTGGTTGGTGCTCATGATGTGCGCCGAACCGGTGACTTCGGTAAAGGCCGCATCGAGCTCGCCGACCTTGGTCGTGCCGGTAACGCGCACGCTGAAGTTGCTGCCGACGATGCTGCCGTTGACGTAGTCCTGGTTGAGGTCCAGCTTGCCGCGCAGGAACAGCTGCGCCGCGCGGCCGGAGGTGCCGGTGCCGGTCGGCGAGCGGTCGACTTCGCGGTCGGCGAAGATGCAGACATTGGACTGATCGGCGCCGGGGAAATTGGGCGCGCTGTCGATGATGGTGCCGTACAGCGTATTCAAACCCGGCTCGAGCGGATGCCGGATCTGCACCTTGGCTTTGACTGCGGCCTTGGTTTCGGCACCGAGCTGGATCAGTTGACGCACCAGTTCCGGCTTGACGGTCAGCCCGGCCTGGTCGGCGTTGATGTAATAGTAGAAGGCGCCGCCGAAGACGATGTCGCCGGTGATCTTGCCGAAGCTCGGCGTATCGACTTCGACGTCGCGTTGATAGATGAAGGAAGGCACGTTCTTGAAGGTGACCTTGCCGGCGCGCTGGCCGTCCCATTCCACACTGGCGTCGATGAAGCCGGCCGGCGCGTCGAAGCAGATGCGCGTCACCGGTGAAGTGCGCTCAACGTAGCCCATTTCGACCAGCACTTTGCCGAGCGCGATGATGCCGTGGCCGCACATGTCGCTGTAGCCTTCGTTGTGGATAAAAATAACGCCGAAATCGGCATTCGGCGTCAGTGGCGGAAACAGGTAGGCACCGTACATGTCGGCGTGACCGCGCGGCTCGTTCATGAGGAACTGGCGCAGGTCGTCGCGGTTTTCTTTCAGCCAGGTGCGCTTCTCAAGGATCGTGGCGCCGGGCACTTGCGGCAGGCCGGACACCAGGATGCGCAGGGGTTCGCCGCCGGTGTGGGCGTCAATGGTCTGGACGGTGCGGGTGTAACTGAGCATGAAACTTCCTTCTGCGAAATACAGGAAACCAGTGCAAGGGGCAGTGTATTGCATTTCCCGTTGCGTGCGCCGTATTGGTGATACGGATGCATCAATGCCTTGCCCGGTCGACAAGACGGGGCTATGACCATCTCCGGCCCTGCTGCACTGCAGAGGGCCGGAGATAAATTACCGAAACTGCCAGGGGATCATTTCAGGGAACAATCACAAGGCTGCGATTGTTCCCTGGCAGAAATGAAACGCGGGAATGGACGATCAGTAGCTGGTCAGAGCAACCGGCACGCCGTCCTTGAAGCGGAAGATCGTCACTGGCGATTGCTTCAGGTCATGCTTGTCGTCGAACTCGTACTGGCCTGCCACGCCTTTGTATTTGATTTTAGCCAGCGCAGGGCCATAGACCTTTGGTTCGACGGAGTTGGCTGCCTTCATTGCCTGGGCGATGACCATCATGCCGTCATAGAACGAGACTGCATAGACTTCCGCAGGACGACCGAACTTCTTTTGATAGTCGTCGGCGAACGCCTTGCCTTCCTTTGCCTTCTCGAGGATCGTGCCGCCTTGGGTACAGTAGACGCTTTCACCGATGGCGTCGCCACCCAGACGGCCCATCTCAGGCGAGCAGATGCCGTCGCCGCCCATCAACAGCGCGTCGATGCCCAGTTGCTTCATCTGGCGCTTGATCGGACCGCCTTGTGGCGCGTAACCACCGATGAATACGGCTTGCGGCTTCTTGCCCTTGATCGAGGTCAGGATGGCGGTGAAGTCGGTCGCCTTGTCGTTGGTGAAGTCCTTGCTGACGATTTTGATGCCGTTGGCTTGAGCGATCTTGATGAACTCTTCCGCCAGGCCTTGGCCATAAGCGGTGCGGTCATCGATCACGGACACGGTCTTGATCTTCAGTTCCTTGGCTGCGTACAGCGCCATCTTGCCGCCCAGCTGGCTGTCGCTTGCCGCCACGCGGTACAGCGTGGCAAAACCTTGCTGGGTGATCTTCGGATTGGAAGCCACGGTTGCAGTCACGATGCCAGCGTCGTTGTAGACGCGCGAAGCAGGAATGGTCACGCCCGAGTTGTACGGACCGACGATGGCCTTGACGCCCTGGTCAACCAGCTTCTGGGCCACACCCACGCCCGATTTCGGATCGGCCTGGTCGTCTTCCGCCACGATTTCGAATTTGATCTTTTTGCCGCCGATGACGAGACCTTGCGTATTCAGACGCTCGACCGCCATTTGCAAACCGCCTTGGTTATCCTTGCCGGCCGAAGCTTGTGGCCCGGTCAGCGGACTGCTGAAACCGATCTTCACTGTTTGCACTTCCTGAGCAGATGCGAATGCCGGGATGATGGCAAGTGAAGCGGCGATGATATGCATGCGGTTATACATGTTGTTTCCTCTCTTGGTTGAAGGTCAGGCTTGCGTTAAAACACTGAATTCAAGCCGCGGCGGCAAAAAGGCAAGACGGTCGCAAGCGCAACTGCAGATAGGCATGGCGGGTGGGTCTCTCTTCTGTGCTTTGGTCGGCCTGTTGCGTCCGGTGGTCCGGCGCAACTACTTTTTATGGTGCTCGATTCTATTTACTCTTTGATGATATTAGTCCCGATAATTGCCCTTATAATCAGAATTTAATTCAGCATTACTAAATTAGACAGAAGAAAATTCAGATTCCATGGCTACGCTTGATAAAATCAGCAAAAAAATTCTGTCCGAACTGCAAAACGATGGCCGCATCAGCAATGTCGATCTGGCCGCGCGCGTGAACCTGTCGCCGGCGGCCTGCCTTGAGCGGGTGCGCAAGCTGCAGGACGCCGGCTACATCCTCGGCTACGCGGCTCAGCTCAATCCCGAATTGCTGGACGTATCGCTGCTGGTGTTCATCGAGGTAGTGCTGGACCGCACCACGGCCGACGTCTTCGAAGCCTTCAAGAAAAGCGTGCAGAGCATCCCTGAAATCATGGAATGCCACATGGTTGCGGGCGGCTTCGATTACCTGGTCAAGTCGCGCGTGAAGGACATGAACGCCTACCGTGAATTCCTCGGCAAGTCGCTGCTGCAGCTCAAGGGCGTACGCGAAACGCATACTTATGCGGTGATGGAAGAGGTCAAGAATACGATCCGGCTGCCGATCAAGTAGCTCTCAAAAGCTGGACAATGGCGTCAGCTTGCCATCCTTGAAACGCAGGATGGTCACGGTCGATTCGGTCATGTCGTGGCGCGGATTGAACTCGTAGGTCGCGGTCACGCCCTTGTAGCGCATGCGCGCCAGCACCGGCGCAAAGACGCGCGGGTCGGGCGAATTGGCGGATTTCATCGCTTGCCACAACAGCAGCACGCCGTCGTAGAAGGTCGGCGCATAGACATCCGGCGCGCTGCCGTATTTGCCTTGATAGGCGGAGGCGAAGACGGCGCCGTCGGAGACCCTGGTCAGCCATACGCCTCCTTGCACGCAATAAGTACGATTGCCCAACGCGCTGCCGGCTTGCGCCAGCATGGCCGACGAACACAAGGCGTCGCCGCCGAGCAAGGCGATCGGCATGCCGTGCTGCTGCATCTGCCGCAACAGCGCGCTGCCCTGCGGTGCATAGCCGCCGAAGAAGATGGCGTCGGCTTTGGCGGCAACGACGGCGCCCAGCGCGGCGCCGAATTCTTCCAGCTTGTCGCCGACCGCTTCCTTGTACACCAGCTGGACGCCGTTCATTTTGGCGACCCGCTCGAACTCGTCTGTCAGTCCGCGCGCGTAGGGCGAGCCATCCTCGATAATCGCCACTCTTTTGAGTTTGAGATGGCGTGCGGCATAGAAGGCCATCTTGCCACCCATGTCGGTGTCGCTGGCGGCAATACGGAACACCTGCGGTAGCGAAGTTTGAGTGACCTTCGGGTTGGAAGCCACCGTCAGCGCCACCACGCCCGCATCGTTGTAAATCTTCGCGGCGCTCAGCGCCACCCCGGAATTGAACGGTCCCAGCACCGCTCTGACTCCCGCCGCTACCAGTTCACGCGCGACCGCTGCGCCCTCTTGCGCGCTCGCCTTGTCGTCCCGCACCAGCAGCTCGAAACGAATCGCCTTGCCGTCCAATTGCAGGTTTTGCTGGTTGAGGCGTTCGATGCCCATCTGCACGCCGTTCAGCGCATCCTTGCCGGCAGCGGCCTGCGGCCCCGACAACGGGCTGCTGAACCCGAGTTTGACCACCTGCCGCTCTTGCGCAAAAGCGCAGGCGGACAGCAGGGACAGGGCTGTTGCAATGATGCGGACGAGTGACATGCGCTCCTCGGTGCCGGGACAGGCTGCGCCGGCGGCATTGCCGGCGAGTCTTTCCAGAATAGCCCAATATGCCGCCGTTCATTGGTGGAACACCGGCAAAAGGCATGCTCTTTTGCCGGTTTTGGCTGGCTCAGACGACCAGCGTCGCGAGAACCCGTCAAAACTGCGTGCGCACCCCGACGATCAGGTTGCGGCCGGCCTGCGGCACGGTGTCCTTGAGCACGGCGGTGGAATAGCGGATGTCCTGGTTGAGCAAGTTCTTTACCAGCGCAAACCAGGTCACGCGCATCGTCTGCAGCTTCTGCGTGTACGACAGGTTGGCGTCGAGCTGGGTGTAAGACGGCGTCTGGCTGGATTCGAAGGACGCCAGGCGATCCTGTTTGAGCGCGCGCAGCACGCGTACGCCGCTGGCCCACGGCCCTTGGCGCCAGCCGAGGTCGACGCCGTAGCGGGTGGCCGGCTGCAACGGCAGGTTGCCCTGGTTGTCCAGCTTCCCGCGCGAGGTGTCGGCAAAGCCGCGCACCGAGAAGCCCTCGTTGTTCAGGTTGTAGCTGACTTCGACTTCAGCGCCATGGATGGTGGCGTCGCCCTGCGACCAGAAGCGCTGCAGGAATTCGCCGGCCGGATCGGCATTGCCGGCGTCGTCGACCTGGCCGTTGGTGCGGCCGTAGACGTAGTTCTTCACCTTGTTCTGGAACAGATTGCCCTTCCAGCGCACCAGGCCTTCGGTCTTTTGCAGGCTCAGTTCGATATTGTGCGAGGTTTCCTTTTGCAAGCTGCTGTTGCCGATATCGAAGGTCGACGTCGATTCATGCGGACCGTTGGAGTACAGCTCCTCGACGGTCGGCGCGCGCTGCGCCACCGAATAGGTCGCGCCCAGGCCGTAGCCGGGAACGAAGCTCCAAAGCGCGCCGGTGGACCAGGAGAACAGGTTGAAGTCGCGGTCCTGCAGACCTTCCGGACGGCGCTTGACCGACTCCAGGCGCAAGCCGGCGCTGGCCAGCACCGAACCGAACTTGCGCTCCTCGACGAGGAAGCCGGCGAAGGTGCTCGACTTGGTCCTGGGCGTCAGTTGCGGCGAACCGTCGACTGCCGACAAGGCCGAGTAATTATTTTGATCGGTCTGGATGCCGAAGTTGCCGCGCCAGCCGGCCAGCGGTTTGTGCGCCAGCTCCCAGCGCGTCTGCAGCGAGCGGTTGGAAAAAACCGTGTCGGCGGTGCCGTCCTTCTTCTTTTCGGTGTGAGTGTAGTCGGTGTAACCGAGCTTGAACTTGAAGGACTCGATGCCGGCAAACGGCTCCTTGACCAGGCTGTCGATGTCGTAACGGGTCTGGTGCAGGTCGATGAAGGATTTTTCCGCGGTCGGGATGCCGTAGTGATCGTCCAGCGACGACACCGACGCGCCGATGTGGCCCCAGTCCGCGATGTAGGAGCCGCCGACGCCGACGCTGCTTTCGTGCGTGAAGGAATTCGGCAGGCGGCCGGAAGCGCTGGTGGCGTCGCCTTGCCGGGCGTTGCCGGGGATTTTGTAGTTATCGGTGTCGCGGTAGTTGCCGTCGACATGCAGGCCGATCTGGCCGGCTGAACCGTCGACCGAGAACGAGGTGTTTTTCTGGCCGTCGGCGGTGCCGTAGCGCGCCTCGACCTGGCCGGTCGGCTTGCCCACCAGTTCGGTCGGGATACGGTCATTGACCACGTTGACCAGGCCGCCGATGGCGCCCGAGCCGTACAGCAGCGCCGCCGGACCGCGCAGGATTTCGATCTGGCGTGCGGTGGCGGCTTCGGTGGCGACGGCGTGGTCGTTGGAGACGGTCGACACGTCGGCTGTCGGCATGCCGTTTTGCAGCATCAGGACGCGCGGACCTTCCATGCCGCGGATGATGGGACGCGAGGCGCCGGCGCCGAAGGCGGACGCCGACACGCCGAGTTCCTGCGACAAGGTGTCGCCGAGCGAATTGCCGAGCTTGTTACGCAGCTCGTCGCCGGCCAGCACTTTGGCGGGGGTGAGGATCTGGGCGTTTTCTTCGTTGGCGAAGGGGCTGGCGGTGACGACGACTTCCTGCAACTGCTGTGATTGTTGCGGCGGCGCGGTTTGCACCGTGGTCTGTGCGGAGGCGGCGGTGGACATGACGGCAAGCGCGGACAGGACGGCGCTGGCCAGCAGATTGGGCTGGGCTTGCATGGTGTTCCTTGACTGACAAATGAAAGGATGGCGTGCGTGCGGACGCGGATCCGCGCGAGGCGGTCCGGCCGGAAAATCGTTGCGTTCAGATGTCAGCGCGGCGGTGCGCGCGAGGAAAAATGGCAGACGGCCGGCGCATCCCAGGAAGCGAAGGCCTGCCACAGCGCCAGCACTTGCGTACCGGGAATCAGCGGAGGGGAAAAGAAGCGGGCGTGAATACCGGCCGCCCCGGCGGCGGCGTCATATTCGGCGCAGGAATGATGCGGCTTTCCATGTGCGGCGGGGAGCTTGCCGTCGTCAGCATTAACGTCAGCATCATCGTCGACATAATTGAACAGCGCGGCATTGAAGGAAGCAACCGGGGAGGCAGACGCCTGCTCCGGCCAGCCGGCGTGAGCGATACCGTGCAGCAAGCCGAGCCACTGCGAAAACAGCAGCATCACCGCCAATGCCAACGCCAAACCCATGTGGCCGCTGCGCCTGCGCCGGGCAAGGATGCCGGCAGGACGGACGATACGCAGCAATGTGGCGGTGGCAACGGCCATGGTGTCAGGTGGATTCAGCGGTGGTTCGGCATGAGCCGGAGAGCGCGAATTATAGCACCTAATTGCAACACTGTTGCATTTACAAGCTCATCATCATCCGCGTGGCGGAAGCATGAAAAATGAAAGACCTGGAGAACAAAAGCGAATGGCGCCGACTCGCGGCGCCATTGCTTGTAATCACGGAAGAAACTCAGTCGCCGTACAGCTTTTGCTTGAGTTCGCGGCGTTGTTGCGCTTCCAGCGACAGCGTCGCGGTAGGACGCGCCAACAGGCGCGGGATGCCGATCGGTTCTCCGGTTTCTTCGCACCAGCCGTATTCGCCGCTATCGATGGAGACGATGGATTGCTGCACCTTCTTGAGCAGCTTGCGTTCGCGGTCGCGGGTACGCAATTCCAGCGCGTGTTCTTCTTCGATCGTGGCGCGATCGGCAGGATCAGGCACCAGCACGGTTTCGCGCAGATGCTCGGTGGTCTCGCCGGCGTTCTTGAGCAGATCTCGTTCCAGCTGTTGCAAACGGGCCTTGAAGAAAGCAAGTTGCGCTTCGTTCATGTAGTCCTTCTCGCCCATCTTGAGGATTTGTTCCTCGGTGAGCAAGGTTTGCGTATCAGGGGTAGTTTTGGGAGTTTTAGTTGCCACTTCGCTTACTTTCAATACTACGGGTTTTTCAATTTTATCCTTTAATCCGGTGCTTGCATCCTGCTTTTCTGCCTTGCTGCTGCCGGCTTTGCCGCCGCCAGCCTGACCGGATTTGGTCGCTTTTGAATCCACTTCCCTTGCTGCCGGTGTTACCGCTGTTTTGGGCGCTTTTTGAGACGCCGCTCCGGCTGTCTTGCCGGTGCCCTTCCCTGTACCGGACCCGGCGGTCGCTGATGCCGTTTTTTTAACGGTCAGGGATTTTACTACAACAACATTGGCTGCCGATGAAGTTGTTGCCTTCTTCGGCGCCGCCGCGCCGGCCTTGGGCTGCGCGGCCGGTGCAGTTTTCACTGCAGCGGTTTTGCGAGCCGGCGCCGCCGCCCGGCTGGCCGGTTTCGGCTTCAGCTTTTCGGCCGCCGCCTTTGGCGTTTTGACCGCTGCGGCAGTGGCGCCAGCCTTCTTGGCTGCACTTTTGGCCGCGGTGGCTTTGGAACTGTCCTTCTTTGCGGTGACGCCCATGAGTCCTTCCCCCGAAACTTCCGGTTATCTGGTCAATCGACGATCGTGCCTGGCTCACGCCATGACACGCAGATGGGAAGCGTGTCATCCGGCACGCAAATCCAATACAGTGTATACCAGAACTTGGCGCATAAATAGCACTTCACACACTGCGCCGTACCCGCCGGTGCCCGCCTGGGGCCTGCCCGACGCGGTCAGGCCGGATGTGCAGCGCCGCACACCGGGCAAGCCGGGTTGCGCGCCAGCCGAATGGTGGTCCATTCCATGTTGCGGGCGTCGAGGATCTGCAGCCGTCCGGCCAGCGATTCGCCGATCCCGGCCGTCAGCTTGAGCGCTTCGGCCGCCTGCATGGTGCCGATGATGCCCACCAGCGGCGAAAATACGCCCATGGTCGAGCATTGCACCTCATCGAACTTCTGATCAGGTGGAAACAGGCAGGCGTAGCACGGCGCCGCTCCCGAACGCGGATCGAACACGCTGATCTGGCCGTCGAAGCGGATCGCCGCGCCCGATACCAGCGGCACCTTGTGGGCGACGCAGGCGCGGTTGACGGCGTGGCGGGTGTCGAAATTATCGCTGCAGTCGAGCACCACGGTGGCGCTGCGCACCAGCTCGCCGAGACGGGCGTCGCTGACGCGCTCGGCAATGGCGACGATGTCGATCTCGGGATTGATTTCTTGGAGCGCCTGTTGTCCCGACCGCACCTTGAGCTGACCGACGCGACCGGTGGTGTGCATGATCTGCCGCTGCAGATTGGTCAGGTCGACGGTATCGTCATCCACCAGCGTGATCCTGCCCATGCCGGCCGATGCCAGATACATCGCCGCCGGCGACCCCAGACCGCCGGCGCCGATGACGAGCGCATGGCCGGCCAGCAGTTTTTCCTGTCCGGCAATGTCGATCTCGTCGAGGAGAATGTGGCGCGAGTAGCGCAGCAGCTGCTGGTCGTTCATGGTGGCGATGAAATGAAAGAGGGCTGCATGTTTGCAGCCCTCTTAATGTAACGCAATTTACGATCTTATTTTTTCTCGATCTTTTCCGGCGGCGCCTTGTTGTCCTTGCGGATGTCCTTGACCGGTTTGTCGTCCTTGCTGGACTCGTCGCGGATTTCAGGCTTGACCTTGGACACCTGGACCGGCTGGCCCTTCAGGTGGTTGAGCGCCTGCGCCAGCTGGAAGTCGTCCTTGCTGCCGAACTCGAGCGGCTTGCGCTTCTTTTCCTGGGCGATCAGGCGTTCTTCTTCCTTCTCGTCGACCGTGGATGCCTTCACTTCCTTGGCGTCCTTGTCCTTGTCGTTGGTCAGATGCTTGGTCAGGTCGGCTTCGCGCAGGCGCAGGCCGTTAAGGCCGTCGCCGTCGGCGTATTCATCCACCATGATGTCCGGCACGATGCCGCGCGCCTGGATCGAGCGGCCGTTCGGCGTGTAGTAGCGCGCCGTGGTCAGCTTGACCGCCGTCAGCTTGTCCGGTGGCAGCGAGATCACCGACTGCACCGAGCCTTTGCCAAACGACTGCGTGCCCATGATGGTGGCGCGTTTGTAATCCTGCAGCGCGCCGGCCACGATTTCGGAAGCCGAAGCGGAACCGGAGTTGATCAGCACCACCAGCGGCACCTTCTTGATCGCGTCAGGCAGCCTGGACAGCGGATCGTTGAGCGGGTTGGAGGCGTAGAACTCACGCTTGGCCAGGAAGCTCGACTTGGAGCTCGGCAGCTGGCCGTTGGTGGTCACCACCACTGCATCCTTGGGCAGGAAGGTGGCCGACACGCCGATCGCGCCCGGCAACACGCCGCCCGGATCGTTGCGCAGGTCGAGCACGAGGCCCTTGAGGTTCGGTTCCTGGGCGTAGATCGCCAGGATCTTCTTGGCCATGTCGTCAACCGTCGGTTCCTGGAATTGCGTCACGCGCAGCCAGGCGTAGCCGGGTTCGACCACTTTCGACTTGACGCTTTGCACGCGGATTTCCTGACGGGTGATGCTCAGGATGATCGGCTTGTCCTCGTCCTTGCGGGCGATGGTCAGCGTGATCTTGGTGTTCGGTTCGCCACGCATCTTCTTGACGGCTTCATCGAGCGTCAGTCCCTTGACGGGCGTGGCGTCGAGACGCGTGATCAGGTCGCCCGCCTTGATGCCGGCACGGTAGGCCGGCGAATCCTCGATCGGCGAGATTACCTTGACGTAGCCGTCTTCCATGCCGACTTCGATGCCGAGGCCGACGAACTTGCCCATGGTGCCTTCGCGCAGCTCCTTGTAGGCCTTCTTGTCGAGGTAGGCGGAATGCGGATCGAGCGAAGCAACCATGCCGGAAATCGCTTCGGTGAGCAGTTTCTTGTCTTCGACCGGCTCAACGTAATCGGACTTGATCAGACCGAACACGTCGGTCAGTTGCCGCAATTCTTCCAACGGCAACGGCGCCGTCGCATTCTTTTGCGCGATGGCGTCGAATTGCATCGAAGCAGCCACACCTGCAATCATGCCCAAACTGATAAGTCCAACGTTCTTGAGTTTGCTGCCCATTTTTCACCTAGTAGTTACCCAGCCCAGTGGGTCGAAAGCGCGGCCCTGATGCCGCATTTCAAAGTATAAACCCGATTGCTCATTGCCGCCGCTATTGCCTGCGCTGGCGATGACATCTCCGGTTTTGACGAGATCCCCCGCCCGCTTCAGAACGGACTGATTATTGCCATAAATCGTCATGTACTGGTTGCCGTGATCAATGATCAGCAGGTTGCCGAAACCGCGCAGCCAGTCCGCATACACCACCCGCCCAGCCGCCACGGCCCTGACTTCCGAGCCTTCCGGCGTGCGGATGAACAGGCCCTTCCAGCTCGGTCCGTCGCCGCGCTTGCCGCCGAACTTGGCGATCAGGTCGCCGCGCACCGGCAGGCGCAACTGGCCGCGCAGGCTGGCGAACGGTTTGCCGAAATTTTCTTCCGGCGACGGCGTGGCCTCGTTGCGGCCCAGCGATTGCGGCGCTTCGTCGTCGTCGATGGTGTCCGACGGCGCCGGCTTGACCTTGGTTCCCGGTGCGGCCTTGGCTTGCTGGGCCGCGGCTGCGCGCCGTTCGTGTTCAGCCTTGGCTTTGGCCAATTGTTCCTGACGTCGTTTTTCGCGCGCCGCGGCTTCGGCCTTTTTCTGGTCTTCGATCAATTGCGCCAGTTTGTCGACCAGGCCGGACAGGCGCTGCTCGTCGCGCTGCAGGTTGCCGACTTCCTTGCGCTGCGAGTTCAGCTTGGTCGACAGCTGCGCCAGCAGCGTGCCGCGCTTGGCCTTTTCCTTCTCCAGCAGTTTCTTTTGCTCGTTCTCTTCCTGGGCGATTTCTTCCAGTTCGAACTTGGCGTTCTGGGTCGCGGCCTTGTTGTCCTTGATGGCCTGCAGGTTCACGCGCAGCGTCTCGATCAGTTTCGCCTGCGCCTGCGACACGTAGCCCATGTATTGCAGCTCGCGGTTGATGCGGTTGGGATTGTCGCCCGACAGCAGCAGCTTGATGCGATCCTCGTTGCCGGCCACGTACTGGTCGCGCAGCAGTTTCGACAATTGCGCCTGCTGGCTGTTAACCACGCCGGACAGTTCGGCCTGCTGCTTCACCAGCACATTGAGCTTGGCTTCGGTGCCGGCCTGCTCCTGGCTGAGTTCGCGCAGCGAGCGGTTGGCCTTGGAAATCGCCTGCTCCGACTCGGCCAGCGCATCGGCGGCATTGCCCTTGGCGGTCTCGGTCTTGTCGATATCGCGCTTGAGGTTGGCCAGCTTTTGCTGCAGGTCGGCGCGTTCCTTCTCGGCCACCTGCTTTTGTTTGGCGCGTTCGGTAATCTGGGCGGCGGCCGGCAGCGGCAGGCACAAGGCCGCGGCCAAGGCCGCAGCGCCGAGAACTGCCGGGCTGCCGGCGCGCCGGCGCCACAGTACGTTAGTCATGCAAAAAAGCTTAGTTATTTCGATTTCCCTTGATTTGCCACGGCCTTGAGCGCCGCATCGATGGCCGACTGGTCGCCCAGATAGTAACTCTTGATCGGCTTGAGGTCGGCGTCGAGTTCATACACCAGCGGCTGACCGTTGGGGATGTTGAGACCGACGATGTCGTTGTCGCTGATGCCGTCCAGGTACTTGATCAGCGCGCGCAGGCTGTTGCCGTGGGCCGAAATGATGATCTTCTTGCCGGCGCGGATGGCCGGTGCAATGGTGTCGTTCCAGGCCGGCAGCACGCGCGCCACCGTGTCCTTGAGGCATTCGGTCAGCGGGATGTCTTCGCGCCTCAGGTTGGCATAGCGCGGATCGTTGTAGGACGCGCGCGGATCGCTAGGCTCCAGCGGCAGCGGCGGCGTGTCGTAGCTGCGGCGCCATACCAGCACCTGCTCATCGCCGTACTGGGCGGCGGTTTCCGCCTTGTTCAGGCCTTGCAGCGCGCCGTAGTGGCGCTCGTTAAGACGCCAGTCGTGCTGCACCGGCAGATACATCAGGTCCATTTCGTCGAGCGTGGTCCACAACGTGCGGATGGCGCGCTTCAACACCGAGGTGTAGGCCTGGTCGAAAGTGAAACCGGCTTCCTTGAGCAGCTTGCCGGCCTGCCTGGCTTCGGCCACGCCTTTTTCGGTCAGATCGACGTCAACCCAGCCGGTGAAACGGTTGGCGAGGTTCCAGGTCGACTCGCCGTGGCGCATGAAAACGATTTTGTACATAGTGTGGATTCGTGAGAAATAGGAAGAAACGGGAAGAGATCAGAAAATAGCAATGGAAGAATCAAATAGCGTGTCAGCTTCTATTTTATAATGCCGGGATTCAGTAAACCCATTGAGATCCCGTGAAATTCATCGTAGACAATATTTTCCTGATCGGCCTGGTCATCATTTCCGGTGGCGCGCTGCTCATTCCCTTCCTGCAACAGCGCGGCAGCAAGCTGACATTGCTGCAAGCCACCCAACTGATCAACACCGGCAAGACGCTGGTCCTGGACGTGCGCGACGTGGAGCAATTCAATGCCGCCCACCTGCGCGACGCCCGCAACATCCCGCTCAAGGACCTGTCGCAACGCATCGCCGAACTCGACAAGTTCAAAGGCAAGAACGTCATCGTGGTGTGCCAGTCCGGCACCCAGACCGCCAAGGCTGAAGGCATCCTCAAGAAGGCCGGCTTCACCGAAGTGCACGGCCTGACCGGCGGCATTGCGGCCTGGCAGGCGCAAGGCTTGCCGACCGCCAGCCAGAAGGCGGCAAAATGACAGCGCGCGTCCTCATGTACAGCACCGGCGTGTGCCCCTATTGCATGATGGCCGAGCGTCTGCTCAAGAGCAAGGGCGTCGATGACATCGAAAAGATCCGTGTCGACCTCGATCCGCAGCAGAAGGACATCATGATGGAGAAGACCGGCCGCCGCACGGTGCCGCAAATCTACATCGGCGATACCCACGTCGGCGGTTTCGACGACCTCAGCGCATTGGACCGCGCCGGCGGTCTTGATCCGCTGCTGCAGGGCTGAGCCGTTCCGAACTGATTTATCCGTATCAATCCAACGATCCAACGATCAAACAATCCAACCTGAAACGAGAGCATTCCATGGCGGAAGAGAACCAACAAGCTGAACAGCAACCCGTATTCCAGATCCAGCGCGTCTACCTGAAGGACCTGTCGCTGGAGCAACCGAACTCCCCGGCGATCTTCCTTGAACAGGATGCGCCTGCGATCGAAGTGGCAGTCGACGTCGGCGCCGAAGCGCTGGCCGACGGCATCTTCGAATCCACCGTCACCATCACCGTGACCGCCAAGGTCAAGGACAAGGTCGCGTTCCTGGTTGAAGGCAAGCAAGCCGGCATCTTCGAAGTGCGCAACATTCCTGCCGAGCAACTGGATCCGCTGCTGGGCATCGGTTGCCCGAACATCATCTATCCTTACCTGCGCGCCAACATTGCCGATGTGATCACCCGCGCCGGTTTCCCGCCGATCCACCTGGCCGAAATCAATTTCGAAGTGTTCTACCAGCAACGCCTGCAGGCGCTGGCCGAACAACAGACCGACGGCACGCTGGTCAACGGCACCACCACCGTCAACTGATCTCGTTCCATCCGCCGCACGCTGCTCCGCTCCGCGCGGAGCGCGCTGCGGCCGGCGCTTCACCAGCTATTGTCACCCTGCTATCCGATGCCGTACACGGCGACCAACCGCGCCATGTACGGCCTCAACCTCTCCAGCGGAGCAAGTCCATGAAATTTTCCCCTCTCATCCTTTCCGCCCTGATCCTCGGCTCGGCCGTAGCAGCGCCCGCCTTGGCGCTCGACTTCAAGTCGGTCGGCGCGGCGCCGGCCGTGCTGTACGACGCCCCTTCCGAAAAAGGCCGCCGCGTCTTCGTGGCGCCGCGCGGCATGCCGGTCGAAGTGGTCCTGACCTATGGCGAGTGGAGCAAGGTGCGCGATGCGGCGGGTACGCTGTCGTGGGTCATGTCCAAATCGTTGACTGCCAAGCGCAACGTCGTGGTCAATGTCGCCAACGCCAGGATCCATGCGGCGGCGGACGACAACAGCCCCACCGTGTTCAGCGCTGATAAGAACGTATTGCTGGAACTGACCGATGCGACGCCGGTGTCCGGCGGCTGGGTCAAAGTCAAGCACCGCGACGGCCAGAGCGGCTTCGTCAAGACCTCCGAGGTCTGGGGCGATTAAGCCGGGCGAGCTGGTGCATACTCCCCCCATTCCGGCCTCTACAAGCGAATCTTCATGAATATTTCCATACTCGGCGCCGGCGCCTGGGGCACCGCGCTCGCCATCGTGCTGGCGCAGCGGCATCAGGTCGTGCTGTGGGGCCGTGACAGCCAGGCCATGCAGACAGCCTCCCTGCAACGTGAAAACATGGCCTACCTGCGCGGCTTCCATCTGCCGGAGTCGCTGGTTGTGACGGCCGACTTCGCGCGCACGGTCGATCACGTCACGTCCTGCCAGGACAGCCTGCTGATCGTCGCCTCGTCGGTATCCGGCCTGCGCGCCTTGGCCGAGATGCTGCGCGATCATCCGATCCCCAACATCGTCTGGCTGTGCAAGGGGCTGGAAGAGCAAACCCGCCTGCTGCCGCACCAGATCGTGCGTGAAGTGCTGGGCGACAAGATTCCGGCCAGCGCTCTTTCGGGCCCGTCCTTCGCTCAGGAAGTAGCGCGCGGCCTGCCCTGCGCCCTGACCATCGCCAGCCACGACAAAGCCCTGTGCGAGCGTGTGGTCGGCGCGGTGCACGGCGGCAACCTGCGAGTCTATTCGAGCGACGATCTGATCGGGGTGGAAATCGGCGGCGCCGTAAAGAACATCCTGGCCATCGCCACCGGCGCAGCCGACGGCCTGCAACTGGGATTGAATGCGCGCGCCGCGCTAATCACGCGCGGCCTGGCGGAAATCAGCCGGCTCGGCATTGCGCTGGGCGGCCGCGCCGAGACCTTCATGGGCCTGTCCGGTGTCGGCGATTTGATTCTGACCTGCACCGGCGACCTGTCGCGCAATCGCCGTGTCGGTCTCGGCCTGGCGCAGGGAAAGAAACTCGACGCCATCGTGACCGAACTCGGCCATGTTGCCGAAGGCGTGCGCTGCGCGCAGGCGGTGCGCTCGCTGGCGCAGGAGCTGGGCATCGACATGCCGATCACCGATGCCGTGGCCGGCGCCTTGTTCGATGGCGTTTCGGTACAGGAAATGGTGGCGCAGCTGCTGTCGCGCGATCCGCGCGAAGAAAACTGAACGACCCGGTATTGACGCCGGGCAAAACTGCCCGCTGAAGAAAAACGGGACTGGCGCCTGGCGCTCAGTCCCGCTGCTGCAACCCGAAAAACTTAACGTGCGACGATGTCGCTCTCCATTTTAGGGCGCTTGAAACGCTTGGGCGATTCGCCCTCGACGATGTCGTCGATCTGCTTCGGCAACTTGTCGTATACCGAGCAATCGTCTTCGCGCTCTTTCGCGCGGAACGATTTTCCTGTCTTGCTGAAACGGCCTTCCTTGGCCGAGAGCGCATATTGCTGGTGATGAGCGACGCCGCCCTTTGCATTCTTGACTGCGATATCGCGTTCGATTGCTTGCATGACCCTGTCCTTACACGTCTTCTGACGTTCCCGTTCGTGGCGTTCTGCGACGATCAACACCTTGCGGCGCCATCGCAGTTGCGCGTTTTTGGCGCGCTGTAAGTCAACTAACGCACCAAATTCGATTTGGAATACGCAAAATCCGATTTTTTGTCAGGGAGTAGCAAGAAAAAATAAAATAGCACCGTTTTTGCTGCAAAGCAGCAATACGAAAAATATTTTATTTACAATGACTTATGATGCTTTCTTCGATTGAAATCTAAAAAACATACGCAGTAGCAGCAGAGTCGAAACAATTGTTGCAAAAAGTATCGGCTGCGCCAGCAGGTTCTTGCCCGCCTTCATCCACCAGAAGTGCAAGATGCCCAGCGGCAAGATCAGGTACATCAGCCGATGCAGCCACAGCCAGCGTTTCGCGCCCAGCCGGCGCACCATCGCGTTGGTGCTGGTGGCCGCCAGCGGGATCAGCAGCACGAAGGCAATGAAGCCAACCGTGATGAACGGCCGCTTGAGGACGTCGCGCCACATTTCCCCGACGTCGAAAAAGTGGTCGAACCACAAGAACGTCATGAAGTGCAGCACCACGTAAAAGAACGAGAACAACCCCAGCATGCGGCGCAGCCGGATCAGCCAGTTCCACCCGGTCAGGCGCCGCAGCGGCGTGACCGCCAGCGTGATGCAGAGGAAATACAGCGTCCAGTCGCCGGTGTTGCGCGTAATGAACTCGATGGGGTTGGCGCCGAGCCGGTCGAGGAAGCCGAAGGCAATCAGGCGCACGAACGGCAACAGCGCCAATACGAACAGTACGCCCTTGAGGATGCCGACCTGGCGCGGCTTGAGGTTGCGCAGCGCATTCATGGGCGCACTCAAAAGAATTTTTTCAGGTCCATGCCCGCGTACAGCGGCGCGACTTCGCTATAGCCGTTGAACATCAGCGTCTTGCGCTTGCGGGCCAGGAAGCCGTCTTCGCCGATGCGGCGCTCCGAGGCCTGCGACCAGCGCGGGTGGTCGACGGCCGGGTTGACGTTGGAATAGAAGCCGTATTCGTGCGGCGCAGACACGTTCCACGCGGTCTTGGGCTGTTCCTTGAGGAAACGGATCCTGACGATGGACTTGGCCGACTTGAAACCATATTTCCACGGCACCACCACGCGCACCGGTGCGCCGTTCTGGTTCGGCAGCACTTCGCCGTACATGCCCACCGTCAGCAACGTCAGCGGGTGGTTGGCCTCGTCCAGGCGCAAGCCTTCGGTATAGGGCCATTGCAGCACGCGCTCGTAGACGCCGGGCATCTGCTTCTTGTCGTCGAGAGTGACGAACTCAATGTATTTGGCGCTGCCGGTGGGCTCGGCCTTTTTGATCAGCTCGGACAGCGAATAGCCGATCCACGGAATCACCATGGACCAGCCCTCGACGCAGCGTAGCCGGTAGATCCGCTCTTCCAGCGGCGCCAGCTTGAGCAGTGCATCGATGTCGAGCGTCAGCGGCTTCTTCACCTCGCCCTCGATGGCAATCGTCCACGGCCGGGTCTTCAGCGTACCGGCGTTTTGCGCAGGATCGCTCTTGTCGGTGCCGAATTCATAGAAGTTGTTGTAGGTGCTGGCGTCCTTGAAGCTGGTCTGCTTGTCCATCACGACATAAGCGGCATTGGCCTTGGCGGCCAGCTTCTGCGCTCCCGGCGTCTGCGCCAAGGCGGTTTGCGTCAGGGTTTCCAGAAGGGCGCCGCCGGCGATCGACCCGACCGCGACGTGGCGCATGAAATCGCGGCGCGATTCGAACAGCGCACGCGGCGTGATCTCGGAAGACAGCGGAACCTCGATGTTGCGGATCTGGCGCTTGATGAACATGGAATCTCCTGTGGCGGACAATGGCAATCGCGGACGACCATTGGTCGCGTTGATCCGCACCATCTTACAGAAGTTCGCCGATTTGATCGTGCCGGAGGAACCTGAGGTTCAGGAGAAACTGGCGACCGGCGCCAGGCGGCCCGGCAATTCCGCCAGTTCGCGAATCACGTGCACGCCGTCGGGCAGCGTCAGCACATGATCTTCCGACTGCAGCGCAAACACCGTCATGCCCGCCGCCAGACCGGCCTTGACGCCGGGCAGGCTGTCTTCGACCACGGCGCAGCGTGCCGGCGCGACAGCCATGGCGCTCGCGGCATGCAGGAACAAGGCCGGATCCGGCTTCCATTTCTGCACGTCGTAGGCGCTGTAGATGCGGCCTTCAAAATACGGCAGCATGCCCGTCACGCGCAAGCACAGCTCGATCTTGTCGCGCGGCGCATTCGACGCCAGGCAAAACGGTACGGCCAGCGACTGCACCAGCTCAAGCGCGCCGGCGATCGGCTGAAGGCGGGCGCGGAACATGATCGCCATCAGGTCGCGCAGCTCGGCCACGAAGCTGGTCGGCAAGGGGCTGCCGGCAAGGCGTTCGATCTCGGCCACGCAGTCGGCCATGTTGACGCCTTTGAATTTTTCCAGCGCCTCGGTGGCGGTGATGCTGACGCCGAAGCGCGCGCTGTGCTCGACCCAGGCGTCGGCAGCGACGATTTCGCTGTCGACCAGGGTACCGTCGCAGTCGAACAGGATCAGGTCAATGCCGGGCAACGCTGTCGTCATGGTGCGGTTCGCCTACAGTTCGCCGTAGGAATGCAGGCCGGACAGGAACATGTTCACGCCGAGGAAGGCGAAGGTCGTGACCAGCAGGCCGACCAGCGCCCACCAGGCCGCGACCTGGCCGCGCAGTCCCTTCATCAGGCGCATGTGCAGCCACGCCGCGTAGTTGAGCCAGACGATCAGCGCCCAGGTTTCCTTCGGATCCCAGGACCAGTAGCCGCCCCAGGCTTCGGCAGCCCACAGCGCGCCGAGGATGGTGGCAATGGTGAAGAAGGCGAAACCGACCGCAATGGCCTTGTACATGACGTCGTCGAGCACTTCCAGCGACGGCAGGCGGTCTTCCAGGTAACCCTTGGACTTGAGCAGATAGGCCACCGCCACCATCGCCGCCAGCGCGAAGGTGCCGTAACCGATGAAGTTGGCGGGCACGTGGATTTTCATCCACCAGCTCTGCAGCGCAGGCACCAGCGGCTGGATCTCGGCGGCGTCGCGCGAGACCGTATACCACAGCAAGAAACCGACCGCGGCCGAAATCACCAGCAGCACGAAGGCACCCAACTGGCGCGTGGCGTAACGTTCTTCGTAGTAGAGGTAGAACAGCGCCGTAATCATGCAGAACAGGATGAACACTTCATACAGGTTGGAAATCGGAATGTGGCCGATGTCCGGACCGATCAGGTAGGACTCGTACCAGCGCACCAGCATGCCGGTGAAGCCCAGCACCACCGCCGCCCAGCACAGCTTGGAACCGAGCGCGGCGCCGGTGCCGGAGCGCGCCACCAGGCCGACCCAGTAGAACAGCGTAGACAGCACGAACAGCGCGCTCATCCACAGGATCGCGGATTGGCTGGAGAGCAGGTATTTGAGGAAGAATTTCTTGTCGGCCATGTCCAGCGCGCCGCCGTACATGGCGATCGCCGACAGCGCCAGCACCGCCAGCAAGGCCATCAGCCAGCGCACCGATTTCCAGTGCCAGCCGAGCCAGGCGAAGGTCGGCGCCGCCAGCAGCAGCACCGCCTTTTCGTAGTAATCCATGTGGCTGCCGTAGCGGCTCAGCGCAAACAGCGACGCCACCACCAGTGCAGCCGCGTAAATCCAGTCGAGCACGCTCAGGCGCCTGAAAAAGCCGATATCCTGCGAGTAAGCGTGGGTTTGGCTCAATTCCATTTCGATCTCCAGTTCAATTCCCGGGCCCGCCGCGCATCCTCGCGGCATCAGGCCCTCCGACATCCTACCCGTGCGGCAAGCGGGAGATATGTCGTTGCAGGCATAAGCGATACCACCGATGCCTATATGTTGTCCGACGCTAGCTTACGCCGTTTGCGTCAGCTTCGTCTTGAGTAATTCGAATTCCTTATCGAAATCCATCGTCTTGCGCTGGGTGCTCATGGCCATCAGCGAATGCGATCCGCCGTCATCTTGGGGGCGGATCCAGACCCACAGGCGACGCTCGCGGATGTACAGCATCGAAAACACCCCCAGCACCAGGAACAGGCAACCCAGGTAGACCACTTTCTTGCCCGGCGAGCGCGTGACCTGGAACACCGAAGCCTTGATTTCGTCGAAACCGCTCAGCTTGAGGTACACCGGCGCATGGTAGAAGCCGGCGTCGGCCATCGCATTGATCGCCAGTTGCAGGAAGCGCGCATGCTTTTCGTCGGCGCCGATCGCGTTGAGGCCGGCCTTCGCGCGCGCGGCCTGCCACAGTTCCCACATGCTGCCGTTGAGGATCTTCATGAAAATATCGGCGGCCTTTTCTTGCTCGGCGGCCGGGATCTTCTCGATGAAGCGCGACACCGCGATGTAGCCCGACTCCTTTCCGTCGCCGGCGAAAATGGTGAGGCCGCGCAACGCCGATTGCTCCACCTGTGCGCGCAACTGCTGAGCATTGGCGCCCTCGCCTTTCATGGCCTGGCGCGCATACCGCGCTGCGGCTTCCGCGCGCAATCCCGGATTGGCCAGCGCGGCGCGCAGGCGCATCCACTCGTCGACGCTGTCTTCGTCATCGGCCGGAATGCGCAGGTAACGGAATTGCTCATCCGGCATATCGCGCACGCCCGCCAGGAAGACATAGGCGCCGTCGACCAGCACCGGCTGCATGTAATTGAGGAACTCGCGCGCCTGGCCGGTCTTGTCGCGCAGTTTGTATTGCACGCTCGGACCGACGTTCTTGAGGTCTTTGCTGTTGGCGTTCTTGGCGCCCGAACCGAGATGCTTGTCGAGGCCTTCGGCGAACGACTTGTTGATGCTCTTGTTGACGCTGCGGACATCGTTGCCGCTGTTACCGCTGTTGTTCATGTTTTCCACGTTGAACGGCCGGAAGCCGCTCCACTCCACCGTGTATTCATTGTCCTTGGCAGCCGACAAGGGCGTGCTGCCGTTGACTTCGCCGGCGATCTCGAAACGCTTGTCGGCGGCGCCGGTCATTGCATGGCCGGTCAGGCGCAGCTTGCTGCCGCCGTCCTCGAAGCTCGACTGGTACACCGCGATGCCGTTGTAGATCAGCGGTTCATTGACCTTGATGGTGGCGGCGAAATCCTTGCCGGTGGCGTTGTCGCGCACGATCACATCGCTCGCGAACAGCTTCGGCATGCCGGTCGAGTAGTAGTCGATGACGAAGCGCTTCAACTGAATCGTGAACGGCAGGTCCTGGATCATCACGCCGTTCTGCTGCGGGATGATCGCGGTGCTGCTGCTGGCGCCTTCGGGAATCAGCGTATTGCCGCGGAAGGTCGGATTGCCCAGGCCCAGCCGGTGCTCGGCCGGGATCTGCGAGATCACGCCGTTGCCGGCGAACGGCGTCTTGCCGTAGAACCATTGCTGGAAGCGGATCGGCAGGTCGGAGTCGAGCAGCCCGCCCAAGCAGATGATGACGATGGCCGAGTGGGCGAAGATGTAGCCCCACTTGTTGGCGGCGCCCTTCTTGGCGGCGATCAGCGTGGCGCCGTCCTTTTCCACCAGTTTCACCTTGTAGCCGTTGGCGCCGATGCGCTGCGCCAGTTGCTGCGCCAGCCCGGCGGCCGGCACGGCGGCGGTCCATTCGACCTTGTGGTGGAAATTGCGCAGCGATTGCTCGCGCACGTTTTCACGCCAGCTGCTGATGTCCTTGAGCATCTTGGGACCGTTGCGGGCGATGCACAGCGAGGTCGACAGCACCAGGAACCCCATGATCAGCAAGAACCACCAGGCCGAATAAACGGCGTACAGCCCGAGCTTGCCGAACACCTCGAACCAGAACGGCCCGAACTGATTGACGTAGTTCGGCATCGGCTGGTTTTGCTGCAGCACGGTACCAATGATGGAGGCGATGGCGATCAGCGTCAGCAGGCTGATGGCAAAGCGCATCGAGGAAAACAGTTCGACGACTTCGGCCACCCAGCGTTGGCGGGTCTTCAGTTGGATGCCTGCGGTACTGCCTGTCATAAGTGCTACCTTTATCGATGCCCGATGCTGCTTGCGATGCAGTTTTCAGCGGCTGCCCCGCCGGCCGGGGCGGCATGGCGGAAATGCAAAAGGGGCGGCTTCGCAGCCACCCCCTCCAATTTGTTGCTACCCGATTTTTTACATCTGATGTTTACATCTGGTTCTTACTTCAGGCCGGCGATATAGTCTGCCACTGCCTTGATTTCCTTGTCCGACAAGCGGTCCGCGATGGTGCTCATCTGCGGGCTGTTGCTGCGTGTGCCGCCGCGGAAGGCTGTCAGTTCGGTCACCGTGTAATCCTGATGCTGGCCGGCCAGGCGCGGATACTGTGCCGGGATGCCGGCGCCGTTCGGGCTGTGGCAGCCGGCGCAGGCCGGAACGTTCTTGGAGGCGATGCCGCCGCGCCAGATCTGCTTGCCGAGTTCAAGGGTGTCCTTGCTCTTGGCGGCGCCCGGCTTCGGCGCCTGGGCGTTGAGATACGCGGCGATGTTCTTCACGTCTTCATCCGACAAGGCCTTGGCCAGCGGCGACATGATGGGGTTGCTGCGGCCGGCCGCGCGGAAATCGGTCAATTGCTTGACGATGTAGGCGGTATGCTGGCCCGCCAGGCGCGGATTGGCGGTAATGGTCGAATTGCCCGCGGCGCCATGACAGGAAACGCAGGCGGTAATGTTGCGCGCTGCGTCGCCGTTGGTATATAGCGCTTCGCCTTTGGCCGGATCAACCTTGGCGACGGGCTCGGGCTTTTTTTCTTCGGCTGCAAATGCTGCGGAAGATACCGCCAGCATTGCAATGAACAAGGATTTCAACAACGGCGAAAAGGCACGATTCATTCAAACACCCTGAGACTTGATTGTGATAATAAATTGCCAGGTTGGCGACGCGATTCCTCTTTCCCTAACTTTTCAGGTGCGCTGGAAAATGCACATCTGAAAAGTGTTTCCCCCAGTACAACACAACAAGAGATAACCCCTTATTGTACAATAGCTTTTCGGCATTTTTGCCCACTTTCAATGCATTTTCCTCCTACTATGTCCCAACTTTGGCAAGCCCGCTTCTTCACCACGGTGAATCATCTCCGTGATTTGCCAAACACCCAGGTACCCGAGATCGCCTTCGCCGGCCGCTCCAATGCCGGCAAATCCACGGCCATCAACGTACTGTGCAATCAAAAAAAGTTGGCGTTTGCGTCAAAAACGCCAGGACGCACACAGCATATCAACTATTTCTCCATCGGCGGCGCGCATGTGGCGCAGCATCGCAAAGATGAGACAAAAGTGGATGAGATCCGCGCCCTGCTGGTCGATTTGCCCGGTTACGGCTACGCGCAGGTGTCCGGCTCGGCCAAGCTGCACTGGCAGGAGCTGCTGGGCGACTACGTGCGCCGCCGCGACCAGCTCGCCGCGCTGGTGATGATCGTCGACTCGCGCCGGCCGTTTACCGACCTGGATATCCAGATGGTGGAGTGGTTTGCACCCACCGGCAAGCCGCTGCACTGCATCCTCAGCAAAGCCGACAAGCTCAACCGCAACGAAGCGACCAATGCGTTGCGCCAGGCGCGCACCTTCCTGGCCAGCTACGTCGATGAAAAGGGCGAACCGTTTCCGTTCACGGCGCAATTGTTTTCGGCGCTCAACCGCACCGGCCTCGATGAAGCCAACGACAAGATTCTGGAACTGGCGGGTTTGTCGGATGATGAAGATACCGACGAGGATGAAGTGGATGGCGCCGCCGGTGACGCCGGCCCTGAAGTAAAGTGAGCCGAAAGCAGCACCGCAAATAAAAATGCCCTGGAAGGGGGGAAACCGTTCCAGGGCGAACGCCTATCGTTTGCACGATGAGCCCCGCTCAGGGAGGGAAGGGGAAGCGGGAGGCAACATACATTGCCTATGCGTCAGAACACCCCTCCGGAGAAAAGTTTCAGAGGACGAATCGATTTTTTAATTATCGTCTTTTAACTATTTTTTAATTGAAATTGTTTAAATTTGTCCGCAGTTAAAAGGCCGGCAACATTGCGGCGAAAAGCTTGGCCGATGCCGCCAACCCGCTTGTTCGCCATAGTGAATTGCAGCCTTCCTGCGGTTTAGCGAGCACCTACTACTATGTCATCGACCTCCAAGTCCGCCCACTTCCCCGCCATCCGCATGCGCCGCATGCGCAAGGACGCATTTTCGCGCGCCATGATGCAGGAAAATATCATCACGCCCGCCGACCTGATCTATCCGGTATTCATCCAGGAAGGCCAGAACCTGCGCACACCCGTCGGCTCGCTGCCCGGCGTCGAACGCCTGTCGATCGACCAGTTGCTGCACGTGGCCGAAGACACGGTCGCGCTCGGCATTCCGGTGCTGGCGCTGTTCCCGGTCATCGACGTCGCGCTGAAAACCCCCGACGGCATCGAAGCCGTCAATCCCGACGGCCTGGTGCCGCGCGCGGTGGCGGCGCTCAAGCAGCGCTTCCCCGAACTCGGCATCCTCACCGACGTCGCGCTCGATCCGTACACCAGCCACGGCCAGGATGGCGTGATGGATGACAACGGCTACGTGCTCAACGATGAAACCACCGCACTGCTGGTGCGCCAGGCCTTGGCGCAGGCGCAGGCCGGCGTCGACATCGTGGCGCCGTCGGACATGATGGACGGCCGTATCGGCGCGGTGCGCGATGCGCTGGAAGCGGAGAAATTCATCTACACCCGCATCATGGCCTACTCGGCCAAATACGCCTCGGCCTTCTACGGCCCGTTCCGCGATGCGGTCGGCTCGGCCGCCAATCTCGGCAAGGGCAGCAAGAACACCTACCAGATGGATCCGGCCAACAGCGATGAAGCCTTGCGCGAAGTGGCGCTGGACCTGCAGGAAGGCGCCGACATGGTCATGGTCAAACCCGGCATGCCTTATCTGGACATCGTGCGCCGCGTGAAGGATGAATTCAAGGTGCCGACCTTCGCTTATCAGGTCAGCGGCGAATACGCGATGATCAAGGCAGCTGCGCAGAACGGCTGGCTCGATCACGACAAGGCCATGATGGAAGCGATGATGGCCTTCAAGCGCGCCGGCGCCGACGGCGTGCTGACGTATTTCGCACGCGACATTGCACGCTATCTGAAGAAATAAACCTGAAACAGCAATCCCGCCGGCGTCGCCTTCAGCGCGACGCCGCTCAGAGCGCCGCATAAAAAAAGCGCACCCCGACGTGAGTCGAGATGCGCTGAAATGCATCGGCTTGCGCCGACTTCTGCTCAGAAACGTTACTGCTTCAAATCTGTCCTTGCTGTTCTTTTCGGATCACTTCCACAGCGCGCACTTCGACTCGGCCTTGGTCATGTACGCCTGGTCGCCCGGAATCGTCTGCACCAGTTTGTAGTAATCCCATGGACGCTTGGATTCCGACGGCTTTTTCACTTCCATCAGGTACATGTCATGCACCATGCGGCCATCCGGACGGACCACGCCGTTGGAGGTGAAGAAGTCGTTGATCTTGTTCTTGCGCAGGTAATCCATGACCTTGTCGGCGTCGGTGCTGCCGACCGCCTTGACCGCCTTCAGGTACTGGCCCACTGCCGATGCATCGCCGGCCTGGAACATGGTCGGCATCTTCTTCATCTTGCTGAAGTAGCGATTGCCCCATGCGCGCGCCTGGTCGTTCATGTCCCAGTACCAGCCGTCGGTCAGGTACATGCCCTGGGTGACTTGCAGGCCCAGCGAGTGCGTATCGGTGATGAAGATCAGCAGACCCGCCAGCTTCATCGTCTTGTTCACGCCAAATTCATTGGCCGCCTTGATGGCGTTGATGACGTCGCCGCCGGCAACCGCCAGGCCCAGGATCTGTGCCTTGGAGGATTGCGCCTGCAGCAGGAAGGACGAGAAGTCCGAGGTCGCCAGCGGTGCGCGGACCTGCCCCACGACGGTGCCGCCGCCGGCCTTCACCACTTCGCTGGTGTCTTTCTCGAGCGATGTGCCGAACGCGTAATCGGCCGTCACGAAGTACCACGACTTGCCGCCCTGCTTGGTGATGGCCGCACCCGTGCCGCGCGCCAGCGCGGTGGTGTCATAGGCGTACTGGATGGTGTAGGCGTTGCATTCCTCGTTGGTCTGGCGCGTGGTGCCGGCGCCGATGGACATGAAGACCTTTTTCTTTTCGCCGGCGACTTTGCCCATGGCCAGGCTGGCTGCTGAGTTCACGCCGCCGACGAGCATGTCGACGCCGTCGCGGTCGAACCATTCGCGTGCCTTGTTGGCAGCGATGTCGGCCTTGTTCTGGTGATCGGCAAAAACGAACTCGACCTTCTTGCCATTGATGGTGCCGCCGGCATCGGCGATCGCCATCTTGATGGCTTCGATGCCGCCCTGGCCGTCCATGTCGGCATAGGTGCCCGACAGATCGGTGATGAAACCGATCTTGATGGTGTCGCCGGCTGCGTTGGCGTTACCGCTGAATGCTGCGCACATTGCAGCGGACATTGCCGCCAGTTTCAGAAATTTCTTCAAACCCGTCTCCTCTGTTGTTATGGTCCTGCCACGGTGCGGAATCCGCGATTCCGCACCGCCTCCCTGTTCAGCTCACTGTTTCTTCAATACCTTACACAGCACGCGGATCGTTCACGGCCGCCTTGGTCGGTTCACCGTCGACCAGACGCAGCAGGCCGAGCGGATTGGCGTTTTGCAGCGCTGCCGGCAGCAATTCGTCCGGATAGTTCTGGTAGCAGATCGGGCGCAGGAAGCGATCGATCGCCAGCGTGCCCACCGAAGTGCCGCGCGCGTCGGATGTGGCCGGATACGGACCGCCGTGCACCATCGCGTCGCTGACTTCGACACCGGTGGGGAAGCCGTTGACCAGCAAGCGGCCGGCCTTTTGTTCCAACAGCGCGATCAGGTCCTGGTGGCCGCGCAGGTCTTCCGGTTGCGCCTGCAAGGTCGCGGTCAGCTGACCGTGCATGTTGCGGGCGAAATCGATCAGCTGTTCGCGGCTTTCCAGCTCGACGATCACGGTCGCGGGGCCGAAGACTTCTTCTTCCAGCGGCGCGTCCTTGGTGAACAGCACCGAAGCCTCCGCCTTGAACAGGTGCGGCACGGCTTGGGTATCGCTGCTGCCGCCGGCGGCAACGGCGACCACGCCGGGGACCTTGCTCAGGCGTTCCACGCCGCCGCCGTAGGTCTTGAGACCGGCGCTGTTGAGCATGGTCTGAGGCGTTTGCGCAGCCATCGCTTCGCGCAGATGCTCGATGAATTTCGTCAGTTCCGGCGAACGAACGCCGAGCACCAGGCCTGGGCTGGTGCACAACTGGCCGACGCCGACCACGACCGAGCCGATCAGGTCGCGGGCAATCGCTTCACCGCGTGTCGCCAATGCTTGCGGCAACACGATGATCGGGTTGATGCTCGACATTTCGGCGAACACCGGGATCGGTTGCGGACGTGCTGCCGCCATGTCGCACAGCGCACGGCCGCCGCGCAGCGAACCGGTGAAGCCGACCGCCTGGATGCCGGCGCTCTTGACCAGTTGCGCACCGACGCGATCGCCGTAGATCATGTTGAAGGTGCCGGCCGGCACGCCGCTGCGCTTGACGGCGCGTTCGATGGCGTCAGCCACCAGTTCGGAAGTGATCAGATGGCCGCTGTGCGCCTTGAACACGACCGGGCAACCGGCCGCGAGTGCCGCGGCAGTGTCACCGCCTGCTACCGAAAACGCCAACGGGAAATTGCTGGCGCCGAACACAGCCACCGGACCGACGCCGATGCGATATTGACGCAGGTCGGGACGCGGCAGCGGCTGGCGTTGCGGCAAAGCGGTATCGATGCGTGCGCCATAGAAATCGCCGCGGCGCAGGACCTTGGCGAACAGGCGCATCTGGTTGCTGGTGCGGCTGCGCTCGCCTTGCAGGCGACCTGCAGGCAAGGCGGTTTCACGCGACACTTCAGCGATGAAGTCGTCGCCGAGGGCGTCGATTTCTTCCGCGATGGCGTCGAGGAATTTGGCGCGCGCTTCGGCCGGCAAAGCGCGGTAAGCCGGATAAGCCGCGCTGGCGGCATCGACCGCAGCACTGACTTCGGATTCCGTTGCAGTCACGAATTGGACGGCATGCGCTTCGCCAGTCGCCGCTGCGATGCTGAGCAACTTGACGTCGCCTTCGCCGCTGCGTCCGCCGCCGATATAGTTATGTCCGAGCAGAGTCATTTTTATCGTTCTCCTGATTTACATCGATTGGGTGAGCATACGAGCGTAGTCGTCTTCCGACGCCACGCGCGGATTGGTTTTGTGGCTGTGGTCAGCCAGCGCGCCCTGGATGATCTTCGGATACATGTCTTCGGTCACGCCGAGTTCGGCCAGGCCGGTCGGCAGGCCGAGGCGCTTGCTCATGTCCTTGATTGCAGGGCCGATGTCGGCTTCGCCGGCCAGTCCCATGGCGTGCGCGATGCGCGCCAGTTTCTTTTCCTTGATGACCGATTCCGAATCCTTGTTGAACTCGATGATGGCCGGCAGGAAGATGGCGTTCAGGGTGCCGTGGTGCAGGCGCGGATTGATGCCGCCCAGGGAATGGCTGAGGCTGTGCACGCAGCCGAGCCCCTTCTGGAATGCCATGGCGCCTTGCATCGATGCGCTCATCATGTTCAGGCGCGCTTCGCGGTCGTGCGGCTCCTTGGTGGCGCGTTCGATGTGCGCCCAGGCGCGCCACAGACCATCCAGCGCGATGCCATCGGCCGGCGGATTGAAAGACGGCGCCATGAAGGTTTCCAGGCAGTGGGCGATGGCGTCCATGCCGGTGGCGGCGGTCATCATGGCCGGCAGATTCAATGTCAGCTCGGGGTCGCAGATCGCCAGGCGCGGCACCAGATACGGCGACAGCACGCCGACCTTGCGGCCGTCATCAAGGATCAGGATGGCGCCGCGGCCGACTTCGCTACCGGTGCCGGCGGTGGTCGGGATGGCGATCACGGGCGCGGTCTTGGCGGTGATGTTGGCGAGGCCGCCTTCGATCAGTGCGAAGGACTTGAGCGGGCCTTCGTGCGTACCGCAGACGGCCACGCCCTTGGCAAGGTCGATCGAGGAACCGCCGCCGACGGCGATGATGCCGTCGCAGGCGCCGTCGCGGAACATCTTGACGGCGGCACGCACGGCGTTTTCATTCGGATTCGGCGGAGTCTGGTCGAATACGGCGACCTGGGCGCCGTCTTTCAGCTGGGCGACCACCTTGTCGAGGATGCCGGCATTGCGGATGCCCATGTCGGTGACGATCAGGGGCTTGCGGATGCCGATGCGGTCGCATTCCTGCTGCAGCAGAGCGAGCGCGCCGAAGTCGAACTGGACTTGGGTGATGTAATTGATCAATGCCATCGGGCTTAGCCTTAAAGTTATAGATATACTTGCAGCGTGTGGCGAAGCCGGTAGCTTCCGAAACACGGCGCATCAGGCGGTTTCCCTGTGCGATTCAAGCTTTAGAGGCAAAACTGTATGCCAATCGGCAGGCTTTGCCTAATGAGAACTGCTGATACAGCTATAACTACTATTCATATCCATGACGCAAGAAATCCCTTCGCTGAGCTCCATCACTTCCCGCCTCCACCTGAAGCAGCTGCGCCTGCTCATTGCGCTGGCCGACCACGGCTCGCTGCTCAAGGCTGCGGAACAGGTCGCGCTGACACAACCGGGCGCCAGCAAGGCTTTGCAGGAGATCGAAACCACCCTGGGCGCGCAGTTGTTCGTGCGCACCAACCGCGGCCTGGAAGCCACCGACCTCGGCCATTGCGTGATCCGCTACGCGCGCCTGATCCAGACCGACCTGGCGCATCTGCGCGAAGACATGATCGGCATCCTGCAGGGCCACGGCGGCCGGCTGGCGCTCGGGGTCATCATGGGGGCAGTGCCGCTGCTGACCGATGCGCTGACGCGGCTGCTGGAAAAGCGTCCGGCGCTGTCGGTGGAAATCGTCGAGGACACCAGCGCGCGGCTGCTGCGCCTGCTCGACCAGGGCCGGCTGGACATGGCGATTTGCCGCACCAGCATCAGCCAGCAGCCGCACTTGTACGACAGCATCGACATCCACAATGAAAAACTGGCGGTGGTGGCCAACATTCACCATCCGCTCGCGCGGCGCGAGACGCTGCAGCTGACCGACCTGGCCGATTCACGCTGGGTGGTGTATTCGGCCAACATGCCGATGCGCCTGCTGCTGGAGCGCGAATTCCACGAAGCCAACCTGCGCTTCCCGCTGCACTTGCTGGAAACCACGTCGGCCTTCACCACCTTATCGCTATTGCAAAGGAACCCGTCCTTCGTCGCGCTGATGTCGGTCGATGTGGCGCAATTCTGCACGCGCTTCGGCATGACCACGATCCTGCCGCTGCCGCTGCATTCGCGCAGCGAGCCTTACCAACTGGTGACGCGCCACGGCGGCATGCGTTCATCGGTGGCGCAGTTGTTCATCGACGAGTTCACCGAGACGCCGAAGGAAGAGGCATAAAAAAAGCGCTCCATGAAGGAGCGCTTCTCTGGCCTTGCCCGAACCCGTTGCCCGGTTACTTGTTCGGCTGCGGCGTGATACGCAGGTAAGGACGCGGCGAGGTGTAACCCTTCGGGTACTTTTGCTTGATGACTTCTTCGTCCTTGACCGACAACGGGATAATGACGTCGTCGCCGTCTTTCCAGTTGCCCGGTGTAGCCACGGTGTAGCCGTCGGTCAGTTGCAGCGCATCCAGCACGCGCAGCACTTCGTCGAAGTTGCGGCCGGTGCTCATCGGGTAAGTGATGATCAGGCGCACCTTCTTCTTCGGATCGATGATGAACAGCGAACGCACGGTGGCGGTTTCGGATTGGTTCGGATGGATCATGTCGTACAGGCCGGCGACTTTCTTGTCGACGTCGGCGACGATAGGGAAACCGACCACGGTCTTCTGCGTGTCTTCGATATCCTTGATCCACTGGGTATGCGCTTCGGCGCCGTCGACCGACAGCGCGATGGCCTTGACGTTGCGCTTGTCGAATTCAGGTTTCAGCTTGGCGGTCAGGCCGAGTTCGGTGGTGCAGACCGGCGTGAAGTCGGCCGGGTGCGAAAACAGGACCACCCAGGAGTCGCCTGCCCATTCGTGGAACTTGATTTTGCCGATGGAGGAATCTTGCTCGAAATCCGGCGCGGTATCGCCCAAACGTAGTGTCATGTCAGTCTCCTTGGTAACAAAATTCAGGACGTCCACTATAACGTCAGTGACGTCCCGGCCCAACAATTATTAACGATTAACCAAATAACGCGGCGCTATGAAAATCGCCCGCTGCGACCGGTCTCAAGGCAAAGAAGCTTGCAGGCTTTGCAAGAATTGGTCGGCGTTCTGATAGCCGATCACGCGCTTGCCGGCCAGTTCGCGGCCCTGGCTGTCGAACAGGATGATGCCGGGCGGCCCGAACAGCTGGAAGCGCTTGAGCATGGCCTTGTCGTCGGCGTTGTTGGCGGTGACGTCGATCTGCAGCAAGACCATGCGAGCGAATTTCTCACGCACGCGCGGATCGGTGAAGGTGAATTTTTCCATCTCCTTGCACGACACGCACCAGTCGGCATAGAAGTCGAGCAGGGCCGGTTTGCCGCCGGTCTGCGCGAGTGCGGCATCGAGTTCGGCGACCGAGCGCACACGCACGAAATCGGTGTGCGCCGCCGGCTTGCCGCCGCGCAGATGCGACAACGGCGCCAACGGATCGCGGCCGCCGGTGGCGACGCTAACCAGTTGCAGCACACCCAGCGCGGCGAACGCCAGGCCGCAGGCGCGCGCGGCCCAATGCCCCGGCTTGCTCCATAGCAAGTAAGCGCCGTAGGCGATGCCCAGCACCGCCCAGCCTGCGACGAAGGCCCAGTCCGGGATCACCGGGGACACCATCCACAAGGCGGTGGCCAGCATCAGTACGCCGAAGAAGCGCTTGACCGACTCCATCCAGCCACCGGCGCGCGGCAGCAAGGCGCCGGCGGAGGCGCCGATGGCCAGCAGCGGCACGCCCATGCCGAGCGCCATCGCGAACAAGGCGCTGCCGCCGAGCACGACGTCGCGCGTCTGGCTGATGTAGAGCAGTGCGCCGGCCAGCGGCGCGGCGACGCAGGGGCCGACGATCAGAGCCGAAATCGCGCCCATCGCAAATACGCCGGCCAGCTTGCCCCCGCCCTGCCCGGATGCCTCGGTCAGTCTGGATTGCCATGCCGCCGGCACCTGCAGTTGATAGTAGTCGAACATCGACAGCGACAGGCCGACCATCAGCAGCGCGAATGCCGACAGCACCCACGGGTTCTGCAGCGCCGCCGACAGGCCTTCGCCGATCAGGCCGGCCGCGATGCCGAGCGCGGTGTAGACCAGCGCCATGCCGAGCACGTAATCGGCCGAGAGCAACAGGCCGCGGCCGCGTTTGGCTTGCGCGCCTTCCCCGACGATGATGGACGACAGGATAGGCACCATCGGCAGCACGCAGGGCGTGAACGAGAGGCCGACGCCCAGCAGGAAGAACAGCGACAGCACGGTCAGCAACTTGCCGCTCCTGAGCGCGGCGGCGATCCTGTCCATGTCAGAGCCGCCGGAAGGGATGGCGTTGCCGGATGCGTCCGACGGACCGACGACCTTGCCGACGGTGCTCGCCGACATTTCCGCCACGGTATCCATCGGCGGATAGCACAGGCCCTTGTCGGCGCAGCCCTGCGCGGTCGAGGTCAGCCTGAATGCACCTGCAGATGCCCCCGCCTCGACCGGAATCCGGATGCTGACGCTGTTGCGATAGGTCTCGACTTCCTTCTGGAAATTCTCGTCGTACTTGACTTTACCGTGCGGAAAATCGGGCTGGCCCAGCGTGGCGTCGTCGGCCTTGAAATGGAAACGATCGCGATACATGTAGTAGCCGTCGGCGATCGCATACGTGATCTGCAGCGTGCCGGCATCGACCATCACGGCGGAAAAACGGAACGCCGCTTCCGGGGCAAGATACTCTTCCGACGACGCCGTCGCTGGCATCAGCGAAGCGGCCAGCAGCAACGCCGCCAACCACTGTTTCATCAAGGAGCCGCCCCATGCGGCGACCAGCAAACGCTTAAACATTCATCTCTTTCCCGGTTTCTGCAACGATCCAATTCAGGTAGGCAGGCAAGCCGGCGGCAATCGGCAGCGCGATGACTTCCGGCACATCGTAGGGATGCAAAGCGACGATCACCGCTTCGAGTTCCGCATAGCGCGCCTGCGTGCTCTTGATCATCAAGCTTACTTCGCTGGCGTGCTCGACGGCGCCTTGCCACCGATATATCGACTGTACCGCAGGCATGATATTCACGCAGGCCGCCAGACGGCGCTCCACCAGTGTGTGCGCCAGCGATTTCGCCAGCTCGGCGTCAGGCACGTTGGTCACTACGATCAGCGCTTGTTCCATGATTTTCTCCGTTTGCGTCAGAAGCGTCGGCGCGTGAAGATCACCGCGGCGTAGAATCCCGCGCAGCAATAAAACGCCAGCACCGCCAGATCCAGCAGCGGCGCCTGCGGCCAGCCGCCCAGCACGAGCGGACGCACCAGGTTCACGGCGGCGCTCAGCGGCAGGAATTGCGACACCGTTTGCAGCCATGACGGCAACTGCGCAACCGGATAATACACGCCCGACAGGAAGGTCATCGGCGTGAGCACCAGCGTGAAGTAATACGTGAAGAAATCGTATCCCTTGGCGAGCGCATTCGTGATCAGCCCGAGCGCACCGAATGTCATGCCGGCCAGGAACAGCACCGGCGGCACCAGCAACACCTGGGGGTGCAGGCCGATGCCGAGCGCGAACATCACGCACAGGATGGCGACGCCGCTGAACAGCGATTTGGTGGCGCTCCACAGCAGTTCGGCGAGCACGATGTCGTCGAGCGCCAGCGGCGCGTTCATCAGCGCGTCCCAGGTACGCTGCACGCTCATGCGCGAATAGGCCGAATACAGCGCCTCGAACGACGCCGCCGTCATCACCGACATGCAGATCGAGCCTGAGGCGAGATAGTGGATGTAGGGAATCCCGTCGATTTCCTTGAGGATGCTGCCGAGACCGTAGCCGAAGGCGATCAGCGTGATCAGCGGCTCGGCGATGTTGCCGATGATGCTGGCGGCCATGAGCTTTCGCCAGACCAGGAAATTGCGGCGCCAGATCGGATAGAAGCGCAGCGAGAATACCGGTGGTGCGTAGATTGTCGTCATATCGGTTCCTGGCGCCTAGTCGCGCATCTCGCGGCCGGTGAGTTTGAGGAAGAGGTCTTCGAGGTTGGCCGGACGGTGCATGTAGCGCACGCCCTGCACGTGCTGCAGCGTGGCCAGCAGTGCCTGCGCATCGTTGGTGTAGCAGAACACGGTCTCGCCGCTGTATTCGACGCGCGAGGCATGGCTGCGGCCGTGCTGCTCTGCCCACGATCTGGCGTTCTCGCCGTAGATCTCGAGCACTTCTGCTTCGATATGTTGCGCGATCAGATCCTGCGGCGAGCCTTCGGCGATCATCTTGCCGTGATCGATCACCGCGAGACGATCGCACAGCCGTTCGGCTTCGTCCATGAAGTGAGTGGTGAGCAAGATGGTCTTGCCGCGCGCCAGCAAGTTCTTGAGGCGCTCCCAGATCATGTGGCGCGCCTGCGGATCGAGTCCGGTGGTCGGCTCATCCATGAAAATCAGGTCGGGATCGTTGACCAGCGCACGCGCCAGCGTCAGCCGCCGCTTCATGCCGCCGGAGAGTTCGGCGATGCGCGCATCCTTCTTGGCGGTCAGGTTGGCGAACTCGAGCAGCTCGGGAATGCGCTGCGCCATGGTCGCATCGCTGATGCCGAAGTAGCGCGCGAACACCAGCAGGTTTTCCTGCACGGTGAAATCGGGATCGAGGTTGTCGGCCTGCGGCACCACGCCGACACGCATGCGCGCGGCCCGTGCGTGATCGGGGATGGCCTTGCCGCCGAGCCGGATCTCGCCGCTGTCGGCCGTGGCCAGTCCGAGGCAAAGGCGCAGCGTCGTGGTCTTGCCGGCGCCGTTGGGGCCAAGCAGGCCGTAGCACTCGCCGGGACGCAGGGCGAAGCTCAGGTCGTTGATGATCGCCACGCGTTGCGCGCCGGCGCCGAATGCCTTGTGCAGCTTGCTGACCGACAGTATCGATGGTTCCGTCATATCATTCCCGGCGCCGCGCGGGCGCTCCATGGTTGGCTTGCTGGTTTGTCGCGTCGGGCTTGCCCCATGCAATCACAATCGCTCGCCCGATGCAGGCGAGGATCGAATTGCGATTCGACCATGTTCGCACAGGCTTGTTGCAGCCGCTCCGCATTCCATCCGTCGGAAATGCAAAAAGCCAGGCATAGCCTGGCTTTTCTCTTTCATCGTGCTTGACGCGATGTCAGCATGCAGCAGCGTGATTACTCGACGCTTGGCGCTTCTTCCGAGACTTCCGGACGATCGACCAGTTCAACGAAAGCCATAGGAGCATTGTCGCCGACGCGGAAACCCATTTTCAGGATGCGCAGGTAGCCGCCGTTACGTGCTGCGTAACGTGGACCCAGTTCGGAGAACAGCTTGCCGACGATTTCGCGGTCGCGCAGGCGGGAGAATGCCAGGCGCTTGTTGGCCAGTGTGTCGGTCTTGCCCAGAGTCAGGATAGGCTCGACGACGCGGCGCAGTTCCTTGGCTTTTGGCAGGGTTGTCTTGATGGCTTCGTGGCGCAGCAGGGAGACTGTCATGTTGCGCAGCATCGCCAGGCGATGCGAGGAAGTACGATTCAGCTTACGGAGACCGTGACGGTGACGCATGATATTTCCTTTCAGATTACAGTTTTAATCCAGTTCTTCTATCGGCAGTGTCTAGTTGCCGCGGACCGGTATCGATTGGGTTATTGCCTGTCGCCAGGACTTGGTGCTGCCGGTACTGCTGGTGCTGCTTCTACTGTTTCGCTTTGCATGGCGGACGGCTGAAACCAGCCGCCCGCCATCATTGCAAGATTACTTTTCCAGGCCGGCCGGCGGCCAGTTTTCCAGCTTCATGCCCAGGGTCAGACCGCGGGATGCCAGAACTTCCTTGATTTCGTTCAGGGACTTGCGGCCCAGGTTCGGCGTCTTCAGCAGTTCATTCTCGCTACGCTGGATCAGATCGCCAATGTAGTAGATGTTTTCGGCCTTCAGGCAGTTTGCCGAACGGACAGTCAGTTCCAGATCGTCGACCGGACGCAGCAGGATAGGATCGACTTGCGGTGCGCGCGATGGAGCTTCGGCAGTCGCTTCGGTGCCTTCCAGGGCTGCGAACACGTTCAGTTGATCAACCAGGACGCGAGCCGATTGACGGATCGCTTCTTCCGGTGTGATCACACCGTTGGTTTCGATGTTGATGACCAGCTTGTCCAGGTCGGTGCGTTGTTCCACACGTGCCGATTCGACAGCGTAGGAAACACGGCGCACTGGCGAGAACGACGCGTCCAGGATGATGCGACCGATGGTCTTGTTGGCATCTTCGGACAAACGGCGAACGTTACCCGGCACATAGCCACGGCCCTTTTCGACCTTGATCTGCATGTCCAGCTTGCCGCCTGCGGTCAGGTTGGCAATCACGTGATCCGGATTGATCAGCTCGACATCGTGCGGCAGATCGATATCCGATGCCAGCACCACGCCTTCGCCTTCTTTCTTCAGGGTCAGTGTGACTTCGTCGCGGTTATGCAACTTGAACACGACGCCCTTCAGGTTCAACAGGATGTCAACGACGTCTTCCTGCACGCCGTCGAGGGAGGAATACTCATGTACGACGCCGGCGATGGTGACTTCGGTCGGGGCGTAACCGATCATCGACGACAGCAGAACGCGACGCAGCGCGTTGCCCAGGGTGTGGCCATAGCCACGCTCGAACGGCTCCATCACGACCTTCGCGTGACCGGCGCCCAGTGCTTCAACTTCGATGATACGTGGCTTCAACAAACTATTTTGCATGAAATGTCCTCTTCAATACCCTCGGTTCGTTACACCGATAAGGCTGATGGCATGTCGGAAAAATGCCCACCGAAAGGTGGGCACAGGGAAAACTCAGGGTACGGATTAACGCGAATACAGTTCGACGATCAGCGATTCGTTGACGTCGTTGGCGATTTCGTTACGGTCCGGGGAAGCCTTGTAAGTGCCTTCCAGCTTCTTGGCATCGACGGAAACCCACGATGGGAAACCGGATTGCTCAGCCAGCGACAGGGCTTCGGCGATACGCACTTGCTTCTTGGCCTTTTCGCGGACGGCGACGACGTCACCAGCCTTGACTTGGTACGAAGCGATGTTCACGACGATACCGTTGACGGTCAGCGCCTTGTGCGAAACCAGCTGACGCGCTTCAGCACGGGTCGAACCGAAACCCATACGATAAACGACGTTGTCCAGACGGGCTTCCAGCAGCTTCAGCAGCGTTTCGCCGGTATTGCCCTTGCGGCGGTCGGCTTCTGCGAAGTAACGGCGGAATTGGCGCTCGAGCACGCCGTAGATACGCTTGACCTTTTGCTTTTCGCGCAATTGGTTGCCGTAATCCGAAGTGCGAGCACCGGAAGTGCGACCGTGTTGACCTGGCTTGGAATCCAGTTTGCACTTGGAATCCAGCGAGCGGCGTGCGCTCTTCAGGAACAGGTCGGTGCCTTCACGGCGGGAAAGTTTTGCTTTAGGTCCGATATAACGTGCCACGGTATTTCCTTTAATTAAATGACGTCCCAAGGCCGTCGCCGACCTGAACGCTAGTTTGATCTGCCTGCTATCAAACAGTGGGCTTAAGAACAAAACCCGCCAAGGTCATTGGCGGGTGATTTCCAACGCTTTCGCATGTTCTGCGAAAGCGCAAGATTATACTACAGATTAGATACGACGACGCTTTGGTGGGCGGCAGCCGTTGTGCGGGACCGGAGTCACGTCCTGGATCTGGGTGATCTTGATGCCCAGGTTGTTCAGTGCGCGCACAGCCGATTCACGGCCTGGGCCTGGGCCCTTGATACGCACTTCCAGATTCTTGATGCCGCATTCGATTGCAACCTTGCCGGCAGCTTCAGCAGCGACCTGGGCAGCAAACGGAGTCGATTTACGCGAACCCTTGAAACCGGCACCACCCGAAGTCGCCCAAGACAAAGCATTACCTTGGCGATCGGTGATCGTGATGATGGTATTGTTGAACGAAGCGTGAACGTGAGCGATACCTTCTGCAACGTTCTTCTTAACTTTCTTGCGCACGCGTGCTGCTGCGGCGTTATTTGGGCTTTTTGCCATAATTATTTCCTTGAATCCGGTAATCGACTAGCGGGTGCCGGGATTATTTCTTCAACGATTGTGCGGCTTTACGTGGACCCTTACGAGTACGCGCATTGGTGCGGGTACGTTGGCCACGGCAAGGCAAGCCCTTGCGGTGACGCATACCACGGTAGCAGCCCAGGTCCATCAAACGCTTGATGTTCATCGACAGTTCGCGACGCAGGTCACCCTCGACGACGAATTTTGCAATTTCGTCACGGAGCTTTTCCAGTTCGTTATCGTCCAGATCCTTGACCTTTTTATTGGTCGGGACACCGGTGGCGACGCAAATATCTTGCGCGCGTGGACGGCCAATACCGTAGATGGCTGTCAAGCCGATTACAGTGTGCTGATGGTTGGGGATGTTGACCCCTGCAATACGTGCCATGCGTTATTCCTCGATCAATAACGTTAAATTAACCTTGGCGCTGTTTATGACGCGGTTCTGTGCAGATAACACGAACTACGCCTTTGCGCTTGATGATTTTGCAGTTGCGGCAGATCCGCTTGACTGATGCGAGCACTTTCATTGTGGCCCTCTTTCTTTCGATACTAGGTTCGTTTCACACTACTTGGTACGGAACACGATACGTGCCCGGCTCAAATCATAAGGAGTCAGTTCCACCGTGACCTTATCTCCTGGGAGGATGCGAATATAGTTCATCCGCATTTTCCCGGAAATATGGCCGAGTACAACATGTCCGTTTTCCAACTTAACTCTGAATGTCGCATTAGGCAGATTCTCCAGAATCTCGCCTTGCATCTGAATAACGTCGTCTTTTGCCATTCGATCGTCTGTTCCTTTGGGCGCTACCCTTCACCTATCGTGAAGTCATACCGCCCTTGAAATTTGCCTTGCGAAGCAACGATTCATACTGCTGAGACATTACATAATTCTGGACCTGCGCCATGAAATCCATGGTGACGACCACAATAATCAGAAGAGAGGTTCCACCGAAGTAGAAAGGCACCTTCCAACGTGCGATCAAAAATTCAGGCAACAAGCAAACCAATGTGATGTACACCGCACCGGCCAACGTCAAGCGCATCAAGATCTTGTCGATGTAACGGGCCGTCTGGTCGCCAGGACGAATACCAGGAACAAACGCACCGCTCTTTTTCAGGTTATCTGCAGTTTCTTTGCTGTTGAAAACCAACGCAGTGTAGAAAAAACAGAAGAAAACAATTGCAATCGCATACAGCAGCGCATGAATCGGTTCGCCCGGCGCCATCGATGCAGCCAAATCCTTCAAGAAACGAATGAAAGGATTCGATGTATCGCCGGAAGTGAACCAGCTCGTGATCGTCGCCGGGAACAGGATGATCGACGAAGCGAAGATGGGAGGAATCACACCCGCCATATTCAGCTTCAGCGGCAAATGACTGCTTTGCCCGCCGTAGATCTTGTTACCGACCTGGCGCTTCGCATAGTTCACCAGGATCTTGCGTTGGCCGCGTTCAATGAACACCACCAGGAACGTCACCAGCGCGACAATCACGCAGATCAGGATCGCCGACAATGCGCTCATCGAACCTGTACGAACCAGTTCAAACAAGCCACCCAATGCGTTCGGCAAACCAGCTGCGATACCGGCGAAGATAATGATCGAAATGCCATTACCCAAGCCGCGCTCTGTAATTTGCTCGCCCAGCCACATCAGGAACATCGTACCGGTCACCAGCGTCACGACCGTCGTCAGGCGAAACGCCAGACCCGGATCCAACACAAGACCGGCTTGCGACTCCAGTGCAACAGCAATACCCAGCGCCTGAAACGTTGCCAGCACCAGGGTGCCGTAGCGGGTGTACTGGGTAATCTTGCGACGCCCGGCTTCACCTTCTTTTTTCAACGCTTCGAGCTGCGGCGATACCACCGACAGCAACTGCATGATGATCGACGCCGAGATGTACGGCATGATCCCAAGAGCGAAAATTGTGAAACGCGACAGGGCGCCGCCGGAGAACATGTTGAACATGCCCAAGATGCCGCCCTGGTTTTGTTTGAACAATTGCGCCAACTGCGTCGGGTCAATTCCTGGAACAGGAATGTGAGCACCGATGCGATATACAACTAATGCCGCCAGCAAAAACCACAAACGGTTCCAAGGGAAACCTTTTGCAGCGCCTTTAGCAAGTTGAGGTGTAGTCGCCAATTAATGCTCCGCGTCAAACGTCAGATTAAGCTACCGAACCGCCGGCAGCTTCAATAGCTGCTTTTGCGCCCTTGGTAGCAATCAAACCTTTGACTGTTACTTTCTTGGTCAGCTCACCCGACAGAATGATGCGGACGACCTTCGCCAGTTCGCCGATAACACCGGCTTGCTTCAACGCCAGGATATCGATTTCGGTAACCGGCAGGGCTTCCAGATCGGACAAACGGACTTCAGCCTTGTACGGCGTTGCCAGCGACTTGAAACCACGCTTTGGCAGACGACGTTGCAGAGGCATCTGACCGCCTTCGAAACCGACTTTATGGAAGCCGCCCGAACGCGATTTTTGACCTTTGTGACCACGGCCGGCAGTCTTGCCCAAGCCAGAACCGATACCACGACCGACGCGACGCTTGTAGTGCTTGGCGCCATCTGCGGGTTGGATTGTGTTTAATTCCATGATTTGCTCCGTTCGCAAGCCGACGGCTTACGAAACCACTTTCACAAGATAGGACACTTTGTTGATCATGCCGCGAACCGATGGAGTGTCTTGCAATTCGGAGACCGAATTAACGCGACGCAGTCCCAGACCGCGCACTGTTGCACGGTGGTCTTGGCGAGTACCGATCAAACCTTTGACCAGTTGTACTTTGATTGTGTTTGCCATCTGTTTCACCTTAGCCCAGGATGTCTTCAACAGACTTGCCGCGCTTGGCTGCAATCTCTGCTGGAGTGTTCATTTTGGCCAAACCGTCGAGTGTTGCACGGACCATGTTGTAAGGATTGGTGGAACCATTCGACTTAGCAACAACGTTGGTTACGCCCATCACTTCGAAAATTGCGCGCATCGGGCCGCCGGCGATCACGCCAGTACCGTCTTTGGCTGGCGACATCAGAACTGACGATGCGCCGTGCTTGCCGGTCACTGTGTGTTGCAGGGTACCGTTCTTCAAGGTGACCTTGATCATCTTGCGACGGGCTTCTTCCATTGCCTTCTGCACTGCAACTGGCACTTCCTTCGACTTGCCCTTGCCCATGCCGATACGGCCATCGCCGTCACCAACAACTGCCAGCGCGGCGAAACCCATGATACGACCACCCTTCACCACTTTGGTGACACGGTTGACCGCGATCATTTTTTCGCGCATGCCGTCATCCGGCTTGTCGCTTTGCATTTTCGATTGCATTTTTGCCATGATGATTTTCCTTAGAACTTCAGGCCGGCTTCACGCGCAGCTTCAGCCAGCGCCTTGACGCGACCGTGATAACGGAAACCGGAGCGGTCAAACGCGACTTCGGTGACTCCGGCTTTCAGTGCCTTCTCGGCGACGCGCTTGCCTACCAGTGTCGCGGCAGCAGCGTTGCCGCCCTTGCCCGATTGGCCAGCCAGTTGTTGGCGAACTTCCGCTTCCAACGTCGATGCCGAAGCCAGGACGTTTGCGTCGGGGCCGATGATGCTCGCGTAGATGTGCGTGTTGGTACGATGCACGGCCAGGCGATTGACCTTTAATTCTGCGATCTTGGCACGGGTTTGAGTCGCGCGGCGCAGACGTGATTGTTTCTTGTCCATCGTCAACCCCTATTACTTCTTCTTGGTTTCTTTGAGTACAACCACTTCATCCGAATAACGAACGCCCTTGCCCTTGTATGGCTCTGGCTGACGATATGCACGGATTTCAGCGGCGACCTGGCCAACTACCTGGCGGTCGATACCCTTGATTAAGATCTCGGTTTGAGTCGGGGTTTCACACTTGATGCCTTGTGGCATCTGGTGAACGATCGGGTGCGAAAAGCCCAGCGACAGATTCAGCTTGTCGCCTTGTGCTTGAGCGCGGAAACCCACACCAACCAAGTTCAGCTTCTTTTCGAAACCCTTAGTGACACCGTTGACCATGTTATTGACCAACGCACGCAGGGTACCGGACATCGCATTCGCTTCGCGGCTGTCATCTGCCACTTCGAAGTTCAGCGTGCCATTGTTGTTTGCAACTTTCACCAGGCCAGTTAATGGCTGGGAAAGCGAGCCCAACGGGCCCTTTACTGTGATCTGCGCTGCAGTAATGGTCGCTTCCGCGCCACCTGGCAGTGCAATCGGCATTTTACCAACACGAGACATATTGCACTCCTTAGGCCACGTAGCAAATCACTTCGCCACCGACACCGGTAGCGCGCGCTTTGCGATCTGTCATGACGCCACGTGGAGTGGAAACGATTGCCACACCCAGGCCGTTCATCACGTTAGGAATCTCGTCTTTGCCTTTGTAAATACGCAGGCCAGGACGCGACACGCGCTCGAGGCGCTCGATAACTGGACGACCGGCATAGTACTTCAGGCCGATTTTCAGTTCTGCTTTGCCGCCGGCTTCTGCCACGGCGAAGTCTTCGATATAGCCCTCGTCCTTGAGGACGTTAGCAATTGCGATTTTGACTTTCGACGACGGCATTGCTACTGTCGTTTTTTGCACAACTTGCGCATTGCGGATACGGGTCAGCATATCGGCGATAGGATCGCTCATACTCATTGCTTGTTCTCCTATTACCAGCTGGCTTTAGTCAAACCCGGGATTTCACCACGCATGGCGATTTCACGGACCTTAATACGGCCCAAACCGAATTTACGGAATGTGCCACGTGGACGACCTGTCAGTGCGCAACGATTACGTTGGCGGGTCGGAGCAGAGTTACGTGGCAGCGCTTGCAATTTCAGGCGCGCTTCGTAACGTTCTTCTTCCGACTTGGATTGGTCGTCGATGATTGCCTTCAACTCAGCGCGCTTGCCGGCGTATTTCTTCACCAGATCTGCACGCTTTTGTTCACGGTTAATCAGTGCCAGTTTTGCCATGGCAGCCTCAGTTTCTGAACGGGAATTTAAATGCGGCGAGGAGCGATTTCGCTTCGTCGTCGGTCTTCGCGGTTGTCGTGATGCTGATATTCAAGCCACGCAGCGCATCGATTTTGTCGTATTCAATTTCGGGGAAAATGATTTGCTCTTTCACACCGATATTGTAATTACCACGACCATCGAAAGCACGACCGGAGACACCACGGAAGTCACGCACGCGCGGCAGAGCCACGGTGATGAAACGATCCAGGAACTCGTACATCTGGGCGCCACGCAGGGTCACCATGCAACCAATCGGATAGCCTTCACGGATCTTGAAACCCGCGATCGCTTTACGCGCCTTGGTCACGACCGGCTTCTGACCAGCAATCTTGGTCAAATCGCCGACAGCGTGCTCGATGATTTTCTTATCCGCAACGGCTTCCGACAGACCCATGTTCAATGTGATCTTCAGAATGCGCGGAACTTCCATTACCGACTTATAAGCGTACTTAGCAGTCAAGTCGGCAACGACTTTTTCTTTATAGAACTCTTGGAGACGTGCCATGATCTATTAAACCTTAACAACTTCGCCGCTGGATTTATAAGCACGGACTTTCTTACCGTCCACGCTCTTGTAACCCACGCGATCTGCCTTGCCGGCCGTCGCATTGAACAATGCGAGGTTCGACACATGAATTGGCATCAGCTTATCGACGATGCCGCCAGTTGCACCAGTCATTGGATTAGGCTTGGTCGCTTTTTTAGCGACGTTAATGCCGTCAACAACAACGTAATCAGCGCTGACACGCTGAGTTACCACACCGCGCTTACCTTTGTCTTTGCCGGTCAGCACGATGACTTCATCGTTCTTACGAATCTTTCCCATGACCACTCCTTACAGAACTTCAGGCGCCAGAGAGACGATCTTCATGAAGCGCTCTGTACGCAGCTCACGAGTAACTGGCCCGAAAATACGGGTACCGATTGGCTCAAGCTTGGCGTTCAGCAGAACAGCAGCATTGCTGTCGAACTTGACCAAGGAACCATCCTGACGACGTACGCCCTTGGCGGTACGAACGACGACAGCGTTGTAAATTTCACCTTTTTTGACGCGACCGCGTGGAGCTGCGCTCTTCACGGTAACTTTAATCACGTCACCGATGCCTGCGTAACGGCGCTTGGAACCACCCAAGACTTTGATGCACAAAACTTCGCGCGCACCGGTGTTGTCGGCCACTTCGAGCCGGCTTTCAGTTTGAATCATGATATTTTCTTTCCCAACTTAATCCGCTTAAATCACACAATGTGAATCGCGGTCAGTCTTGGTCCTGTTAGCAAGCGAACCTGCTAGTTAGGGGACGATTAAGCTACGTAACTGCATCTTGCCTCTCAGCTTCGCCAAACACCAAGAAGCAAAGGAGAGCTCAGCATTATGACGCCATAATGCTGAGTAAGCAAGCACTACTTAAACTATCTGTGCCACTTGTACAACGCGTGTCACGCTCCAAGCTTTGGTCTTGGAGATTGGACGACCTTCCTGGATCTCGACGGTATCGCCAGTCTTCGCCTGGTTGGCCTCATCATGAGCGTGGTACTTGTTGGTACGCACGATGATTTTGCCGTACAGAGGATGCTTGACGTGACGCTCGATCAGAACGGTAACAGTCTTATCCATCTTGTCGGACACAACCTTGCCAATCAGCGTGCGCTTGAGCGCTTGTTTCACTTGATCGTTCATTGTTGACCCTTCGAATTGATGACTGTTTTCACACGTGCGATATCGCGACGTACTTTCTTCAGTTGCGCAGTATTGTTCAGTTGCTGCGTAGCCACTTGCATGCGCAAGCTGAAATGAGCCTTCAGCAGCTCATTCAGTTCTTTGGCCAGAGCCGCTTCGTCTTTACCACGGAGTTCAGATGCTTTCATATTCCGCTCCTATTATTGACCGACTTGACGAACAACAAAAGTCGTCGACAGTGGCAATTTGGCTGCTGCCAAGCGGAACGCTTCACGCGCCAGAGCTTCGTCAACACCATCCATCTCGTACAGCATCTTACCTGGCTGAATTTCAGCCACGTAGTATTCTGGATTACCCTTACCGTTACCCATACGCACTTCAGCAGGCTTTTGGGAAATCGGCTTGTCCGGGAAAACACGGATCCAGATACGACCGCCACGCTTGATGTGACGGGTCATAGCACGACGAGCGGCTTCGATCTGACGTGCCGTGATACGACCACGGCCAACTGCCTTCAGACCAAATTCGCCAAACGATACGGCTGTACCACGCGAGTGCGAGATACCCGTATTGCGACCTTTTTGTTCTTTACGATATTTTCTACGTGCTGGTTGCAGCATGATTATTCTCCTGCTTTCTCAGCCGACACACCGGCATCGGCAGCTTGACGTGGAGCACGCTTGGCGCCCGCACCTGCTGGAGCACCGGCGGTCTTCGGACGAGGACGAGCACCTGGCTTGCCATCATCACGACGTGGACCGCGACGCTTCTTGTCGTCTTCTGGCTCACCGACCAACACTGGTGCATCGCCGTTAGCCAGACGATCGCCCTTGTAAACCCAAACCTTGATACCGATGATGCCGTACGTGGTTTGTGCTTCGCCGAAGCCGTAGTCGATATCAGCGCGCAGGGTGTGCAGAGGCACGCGGCCTTCGCGATACCATTCCTTGCGGGCGATTTCGATGCCGTTCAGACGACCGGACGACATGATCTTGATGCCTTGAGCACCCAGACGCATTGCGTTTTGCATCGCACGCTTCATGGCGCGGCGGAACATGATGCGCTTTTCGAGCTGTTGAGCGATCGAATCGGCGATCAGTTGCGCATCGGCTTCCGGCTTGCGGATTTCTTCGATGTTGACGTGCACGGGCACGCCCATCAATTTACCCAGCGCTGCCTTCAGCACTTCGATGTCTTCACCCTTCTTACCGATCACAACGCCTGGACGGGAGCTGTAAATGGTGATGCGGGCATTCTTCGCCGGACGCTCGATAACGACGCGACCAACCGAAGCGTTCTTCAGTTTTGTCTTCAGGTAAGCGCGAACCTTCAGATCTTCGTTGAGCATGTCGGCAAAATTGTTATTGCCTGCATACCAGCGCGATCCCCAGTTACGTGTAACCGCCAGACGGAAACCGGTTGGATGAATCTTCTGTCCCATCGTGACTCCTTAGTTTCCGACAGTCACGTAAATGTGACAGGATTGCTTGGAAATACGATCACCACGGCCTTTTGCACGCGCTGTGAAGCGCTTGAGGACCGTACCTTTTTCCACATAAATAGTCGTGACTTTGAGCTCGTCAATGTCGGCGCCATCATTGTGCTCGGCGTTCGCAATCGCGGACTCCAGAACCTTCTTGATGATGACCGCACCCTTTTTAGGGCTGAAGGCCAAGATATTCAGTGCTTGATCAACTTTTTTGCCGCGGATCAGGTCTGCAACCAGACGGCCCTTTTGGGCCGACAGATGCACACCACGCAGGGTAGCTTTAGTTTCCATCATAGGACCTTATTTCTTAGCCTTCTTATCGGCGGCGTGACCCTTGAACGTACGGGTCAGCGCGAATTCGCCGAGCTTATGACCAACCATGTTTTCGGACACATAAACCGGCACGTGCTGCTTGCCGTTGTGCACCGCGATCGTCAAACCGATGAAATCCGGCATGATTGTCGAACGACGGGACCATGTCTTGATTGGCTTCTTGTCTTTAGTCGCTTGAGCGGCTTCAACCTTTTTGACCAGGTGAGCGTCGCAGAATGGACCTTTTTTCAATGAACGTGTCATGTTTTATCCTTATTTCTTGCCGCGGCGCGAGACAATCATTGAAGTCGTACGCTTGTTGCTGCGTGTCTTCTTGCCCTTGGTCTGTTGACCCCACGGCGAAACTGGATGACGACCTGCTGCAGTCTTACCTTCACCACCACCGTGCGGGTGATCGACCGGGTTCATGACCACACCACGCACTGTCGGACGGACGCCGCGCCAACGCATGGCACCAGCTTTACCGATTTTGCGCAGATTGTGTTCGCCGTTACCGACTTCACCGATGGTTGCACGGCATTCGATGTGAATGCGGCGCACTTCACCGGAGCGCAGACGCACCTGAGCGTAGGTACCTTCGCGTGCCATCAGCACGACGCCGGCGCCGGCGGTACGCGCGATCTGAGCACCCTTGCCTGGCAACATTTCCACGCAGTGGATTGTTGTACCGACAGGAATGTTGCGGATCGGCAGCGAGTTGCCTGCCTTGATCGGTGCTTCGGAGCCACTGATCAGCTGATCGCCGACTGCGACGCCCTTGGGAGCGATGATGTACTTGCGTTCGCCGTCTGCGTAGCACAGCAGAGCAATGTGCGCAGTGCGGTTCGGGTCGTATTCAATACGCTCGACCTTCGCAACGATACCGTCCTTGTTACGACGGAAGTCGATAACACGGTAGTGTTGCTTGTGGCCGCCACCGATATGACGGGTGGTGATGTGACCGTTGTTGTTACGACCAGCGGTCTTGGACTTCTTTTCGATCAGGCCGGCAAACGGACGACCCTTGTACAGGTCGCTGACGACCTTGACCATACCGCGCCGACCTGGCGAGGTTGGTTTAACTTTTACGAGTGCCATTATTTAGCCTCCTCGGTGAAGTTGATCTCTTGACCAGGCTTCAGGCTGACAAATGCGCGACGTGTGTGGTTGCGACGACCAACCGAACGGCCGGAACGCTTTTGCTTACCTTGACGATTCGCGACCTGAACGGACTCCACCTGGACCTTGAACAGCAGTTCGACCGCAGCCTTGACTTCCAGCTTGGTCGCATCTTGCGTCACCAGAAAAACGACTTGCTCGTTTTTCTCGGCGACGAAGGTTGCCTTTTCAGAGATCACCGGCGCCAGCAGCACTTTCAGCAAGCGCTCTTCGCTATGTTTAATTGCGTTCATGCCAGCAACTCCTCAATCTTGGCCAGTGCTTGCTTGGTGATCAGCACTTTCTTGTAGAACACCAGGGAGACTGGATCAGCTTGACGTGGCTCGACAATCAGCACGTTCGGCAGATTGCGCGATGCCAGCAACAGGTTTTCTTCCAGGTTGTCGGTAATGACCAACACGGAGTCCAGACCCATGACCTTCAGCTTTTCCGACAGCAGCTTGGTCTTCGGTGCTTCGACCGAGAAATTCTCGACGATCGACAGACGACCTTCGCGAGCCAACTGGGACAGAATCGAGCAGACACCTGCGCGATACATCTTCTTGTTGACCTTGTGCGAGAAATTTTCGTCAGGCGAGTTCGGGAAAATGCGACCACCGCCGCGCCACAGTGGCGAGGACGACATACCGGCACGAGCGCGGCCAGTACCCTTTTGGCGCCATGGCTTCTTGGTTGTGTGGTGTACTTCTTCACGGTCTTTTTGCTTGCGGTTACCGCTGCGAGCATTGGCTTGATAAGCCACGACGACCTGGTGAATCAGCGCTTCGTTGTAGTCACGACCAAAGATCGTGTCAGGAGCAGCGACGTTCGATGCGGCTTGACCTTGATCATTCAGGAGCTTGAGTTCCATGAATTAGGCTCCCTTCTTGGCTTTAACTTTGACTGCCGGCGACACGACCACTTGGCCGTTCTTCGCGCCTGGCACGGCACCCTTGACCAGCAGCAACTGACGCTCAGCGTCGATGCGTGCGATCTCGAGGTTTTGCACTGTGCAGGTAACGTCACCCAGGTGACCGGTCATGCGCTTACCAGGGAAAACACGACCTGGATCCTGCGCCATACCGATGGAGCCGGGAACATTGTGCGAACGGGAGTTACCGTGGGATGCGCGACCGGATGCGAAGTTGTGGCGCTTGATCGTACCAGCGTAGCCCTTACCGATGGACACGCCTTGCACGTCCACTTTCTGGCCAGCTTCGAACAAGCTTGCAGCGACGACGTCGCCAGCTTTCAACTCGGCAGCCTTGGCTGCGTCAATGCGGAATTCTTTCAGGACGGTACCAGCTTCGACGCCGGCTTTGGCGTAGTGACCGGCAGCAGCTTTAGTCACACGCGAGGCGCGACGCTGACCGTATGCGACCTGAACAGCGGAATAACCATCCACTTCAGGCGTTTTGATTTGGGTCACGCGGTTGTTCGACACATCCAACACGGTCACAGGAATAGAATCCCCGTCTTCCGTGAAGATACGCATCATACCAACCTTGCGACCAACAAGGCCTAGGCTCATTGTTTTTCTCCATTCCCGCCTGCGATTGGGCGGGGCTGATGTTTGTACTACTAAAATATGCGAAGTCGCTGAGACAAAAAGTCTGCGCGACTCCACCGAAGCCGATCAGTATAACCGGGTAAATTTTTATTTGCAATACCCGACAGTGTCGTGGTATGTCAAAGTCTTATCCGGTCATACTTTTTACAACACCTGCCGCAAAAGCTTATTGCAGCTTGATTTCTACATCAACGCCAGCCGGCAGATCCAGCTTCATCAGTGCATCGACAGTCTTGTCGGTCGGATCAACGATGTCCATCAGGCGTTGGTGCGTGCGGATTTCGAATTGATCGCGCGAAGTCTTGTTGACGTGCGGCGAACGCAGAACGTCGAAACGCTGAATGCGTGTCGGCAGCGGAACAGGACCCTTGACGACGGCGCCGGTGCGCTTTGCCGTGTCGACGATTTCCTGTGCGGATTGGTCGATCAGACGGTAGTCGAATGCCTTCAGGCGGATACGGATTTTTTGGCTAGGAACTGACATGGTTTTCCTTTAAAGAACGAACCGCGGATGACAGCCATCCGCGGCAATGATAAATAACTGCTTATTACGCGTCAGGCAGGATCTTGGCAACCACACCAGCGCCGACGGTACGGCCGCCTTCGCGGATCGCGAAGCGCAGACCTTCTTCCATCGCGATCGGGTTGATCAGCATCACGGTGATCGACACGTTGTCGCCCGGCATGACCATTTCCTTGTCCTTCGGCAACTCGATCGAACCAGTCACGTCCGTGGTACGGAAGTAGAACTGTGGACGATAGTTGTTGAAGAACGGCGTATGGCGGCCGCCTTCGTCTTTCGACAGCACATAGATCTCGCCGGTGAAGTGCTTGTGCGGCTTGATCGAACCTGGCTTGGCCAACACTTGGCCGCGCTCCACGTCTTCACGCTTGGTGCCGCGCAGCAGCACGCCGACGTTGTCGCCTGCCTGACCTTGGTCCAGCAGCTTGCGGAACATTTCGACGCCGGTGCAAACCGTGTCTTGCGTGTCGCGGATACCGACGATTTGCAGTGCTTCGCCGACCTTGACGATACCGCGCTCAACGCGACCGGTCACCACAGTGCCGCGGCCGGAGATCGAGAACACATCTTCCACTGGCAGCAGGAAAGCGCCGTCAACAGCACGTTCCGGTGTCGGGATGTAAGTGTCCAGCGCTTCTGCCAGTGCCATGATCGCTTGCTCGCCCAGCGGGCCAGTGTCGCCTTCGAGGGCCAGCTTGGCCGAACCCTTGATGATTGGCAGGTCGTCGCCTGGGAATTCGTACTTGGTCAGCAGCTCGCGCACTTCCATTTCGACCAGTTCCAGCAGTTCTTCATCATCCACCATGTCGGCCTTGTTCAGGAACACGATGATGTAAGGAACGCCGACCTGACGCGACAGCAGGATGTGTTCGCGGGTTTGTGGCATCGGGCCGTCTGCTGCGGAGCAAACCAGGATCGCGCCGTCCATCTGCGCGGCGCCGGTGATCATGTTCTTCACATAATCGGCGTGGCCTGGGCAGTCAACGTGGGCGTAGTGACGGTTTGCTGTTTCGTATTCAACGTGCGCTGTGTTGATCGTGATGCCGCGCGCTTTTTCTTCCGGCGCTGCGTCAATTTGATCGTAGGCCTTCGCTTCGCCGCCGAATTTCTTCGACAACACGGTCGCGATTGCGGCTGTCAGTGTGGTCTTGCCGTGGTCAACGTGACCAATCGTGCCAACGTTCACGTGCGGCTTGGTCCGCTCGAATTTACCTTTTGCCATTTTGCATTTCCTTCAAAAAGAACGATTTTCTCAACAATTAAAAGCTCATCCCCTGCCAACGCAAGGAATGAGCAAAACTTAAATTACTTGGCCTTGGAAGTAACGATCGCGTCGATGACGTTCTTCGGTGCTTCGGAGTAGTGCTTGAATTCCATCGAATATGTCGCACGACCTTGTGTTGCCGAACGCAACGAAGTCGAGTAACCGAACATTTCCGACAGCGGCACTTCGGCCTTGATGATCTTGCCGCCACCGCCAGCGATTTCATCCATGCCTTGCACCATACCGCGGCGGGACGACAGATCGCCCATCACGGTACCGGCGTAGTCTTCCGGTGTTTCAACTTCAACGGCCATCATTGGTTCCAGAATGACCGGGCTGGCCTTGCGGCAGCCGTCCTTGAACGCCATCGAACCGGCCATGCGGAACGCATTTTCATTCGAGTCAACGTCATGGTAGGAACCGAAGAACAGGGTAACCTTGACGTCAACCACCGGATAGCCGGCCAACACGCCGGTGTTCAGTGTTTCACGCACACCCTTTTCAACTGCAGGGATGAATTCGCGAGGAACGGTACCGCCCTTGATCGCGTCAACGAACTCGAAGCCCTTGCCCGGTTCTTGCGGTTCGATCTTCAGAACCACGTGACCGTACTGACCACGACCACCGGATTGCTTGACGAACTTGCCTTCGATTTCTTCGCAAGTCTTGCGGATGGTTTCGCGGTAAGCAACTTGCGGCTTGCCGACGGTCGCTTCGACGTTGAATTCGCGCTTCATGCGGTCGACGATGATGTCCAGATGCAATTCGCCCATACCGGCGATGATCGTTTGACCCGATTCTTCGTCGGTACGCACGCGGAACGACGGATCTTCTGCAGCCAGACGGTTCAGCGCCAGGCCCATCTTTTCCTGGTCAGCCTTGGTCTTTGGCTCGACAGCTTGCGAAATCACAGGCTCAGGGAAGACCATGCGTTCCAGCACGACCACAGCCTTGTCGTCGCACAGGGTGTCGCCGGTTGTGGTGTCTTTCAGACCGACCACGGCAGCGATGTCGCCTGCCAGCATTTCCTTGATTTCTTCACGTTGATTGGCGTGCATCTGAACGATACGACCAATACGCTCTTTCTTCGACTTCACCGAGTTGAACACGGTGTCGCCCGAATTCAGGGTGCCCGAGTAGCAACGGATGAAGCACAGCTGACCGACGAACGGGTCAGTTGCAATCTTGAATGCCAGAGCCGAGAACTTCTCGGTGTCTTCTGCTTTGCGCACGACCGGCTCGTCGTCTTCATCCAGACCTGGGACAGGCGGAATGTCGACGGGCGACGGCAGGTATTCGATCACGCCGTCCAGCATGGCTTGCACGCCCTTGTTCTTGAACGCGGTGCCGCACATCATCGGAACGATTTCGCTGGCGATGGTGCGCTGGCGAATCGCTGCCTTGATTTCTTCTTCGCTCAGGTCGCCGTCTTCCAGGTACTTGTTCATCAGCTCTTCGGATGCTTCAGCAGCCGCTTCGACCATGTTCTCGCGCCATTTTTGAGCTTCTTCCTTCAGATGCTCAGGAATGTCACGGTAGTCGAACTTCATGCCCTGGGAAGCGTCATCCCAGTAGATCGCGCGCATCTTGACCAGATCGATCACGCCTTCGAAGTTGTCTTCGGCGCCGATAGGCACTTGCATAGGAATCGGGTTGGCCTTCAGGCGTGCACGCATCTGGTCGTACACCTTGAAGAAGTTCGCGCCGGTACGGTCCATCTTGTTGACGAACGCCAGACGTGGAACCTTGTACTTGTTCGCTTGACGCCAGACCGTTTCCGACTGTGGCTGAACGCCGCCGACTGCGCAGTAAACCATGCAGGCGCCGTCGAGCACGCGCATCGAACGCTCAACTTCAATCGTGAAGTCAACGTGGCCCGGGGTGTCGATGATGTTGATGTGGTGAGCCGGGAAGTTGTTCGCCATGCCCTTCCAGAAACAGGTCGTCGCAGCCGAGGTAATGGTGATACCGCGCTCTTGCTCTTGTTCCATCCAGTCCATGGTGGCGGCGCCATCATGCACTTCACCGATCTTGTGGTTCACGCCCGTGTAGAACAGAACGCGCTCAGTCGTCGTTGTCTTACCGGCGTCAATGTGAGCGGAAATACCGATGTTGCGGTAGCGCTCAATGGGGGTCTTGCGAGCCATGATTTATTCCTAAGTCTTTAATGCGCGAAACCGAGCGCCATTTTTGTAAAATAGTCGCTCGGCTCGAACAAATTTAGATACAAGCGAAGTCTTTCCAAAAAAGCCGGAAAGCCCCGCGCAGTCTTGTTAGAAGCGGAAGTGCGAGAACGCCTTGTTCGCTTCAGCCATACGGTGAACTTCGTCACGCTTCTTCATCGCACCGCCACGGCCTTCAGCCGCTTCGATCAACTCGCCACCCAGACGTTGCGGCATGGACTTTTCGCTACGCTTGTTTGCGGCTTCGCGCAACCAACGCATCGACAACGCCATACGACGGACTGGACGCACTTCCACCGGAACCTGGTAGTTGGCGCCGCCGACGCGGCGGGACTTCACTTCGACCAGCGGCTTGCAGTTGTTCAGCGCAGCGGAGAACACTTCCAGCGGGTCTTTACCGGTTTTGGTTTGGATATGGTCGAACGCACCGTAGATGATGTTTTCAGCGACCGACTTCTTGCCGGACAGCATCAACACGTTGACGAACTTAGCAACTTCAACATTGCCGAACTTTGGATCAGGCAGGATATCCCGCTTGGGTACTTCACGACGACGTGGCATTTCAATTCCTTTCAGTCTTCAGTTGAGCGCGCAGATAAACTCTTGCCGCACTCGCGGACGGCCATCATAGCCACCCACTTACTCGGCCCGTTACGGACCGACACATTTCACCAGGCTTGCGCCCGACAAAAAACAAATTACTCGATGTTACTTTTTAGCTGCCTTGGCGCGCTTGGCACCGTACTTCGAGCGAGCTTGCTTACGATCCTTGACGCCTTGGGTATCCAGAGCACCGCGAACCATGTGGTAACGCACACCCGGCAAATCCTTCACACGGCCGCCGCGCAACAGCACGACGCTATGTTCTTGCAGGTTGTGGCCTTCACCACCGATGTACGAAATCACTTCGAAGCCGTTGGTCAAACGCACTTTTGCAACCTTACGCAAAGCGGAGTTTGGCTTTTTAGGAGTCGTTGTGTAAACACGGGTACATACGCCGCGTTTTTGCGGGCTGTTTTCCAGCGCCGGCGATTTGCTTTTCACGGTCGCGGAGACACGTGGGTTGCGAATCAATTGATTGATGGTTGGCATCGTTTTATATCCAACAAAATTTACGACGTTAATAACATTAATTCCAGAAACGGTTGCCCGGAATTAAACAAGAAACTTGCACGGAAGAAACCTGTGCACACCGATTTTAGAGAAAACGAGAGAAGCGCCGAAGAAAGCCGGAAGCAGACCAAAGAACGCTTAAGCTCAGGAGAGCCCAAATTCGAGAACTCGCGAGTATATGCCTGAAACGCAAAAGGGTCAAGGGCAGCTCCCTGCGCCCTGACCCCCGTGACTGTTTTACGACGTTTTTGCCACTTTTTTAATCAAGCGGTGCCAAACCTCACGAAGCCTTTGCCAGACTGGCAACAATCTGGCGCCAGGCCGTCGTCTCTTCCTTGTTGCGATCGCGGCGCGAGAAGAAGTTGACAACCTGCTCACCCTTGGCGTCATAGAACTCCACCGAAGTGATCACGCCGTCCTTGGCCGGACGCTTGACCACCCAGCCGCGATCGATGCCGGCCTGGCGCAGATGCAGGTTGAAGTCCGGATCCAGCACGTTGTACCACTCATCGGTCTGCTTCACTTTCTTGATCGTGCCGCTGAAGATCTGCGTCATGCCCGGGTTGCTCACGAACACCATGATCGGCTGTCCTTGCCTGGCGGCGCTGTCGAGCAGGGTCTGCACCGACTGCGCACTGATGCGGTAGGCGGCGTCCTTGCCGATCAGGTCCAGCGCCTGTTCACGCGTGATGCCTAGGTCCTTGAGCAGACGCGGGAATTCATGCACGTCGCTGAGCTCGCTCCAGGTGTCGCGTAATTCCTTGAGGTCGACTTCGCCGTTCGGCTTTTTGACGACCTTGACCGGCGCCTTGTCGACGCTCAGGTGGGCCACTTGCTCGGCCGCCTTGAAATCGGCGACCAGCTTGTCAAACGCCGCCACGCCGGCTTCGTTGTCGAGATACACCTTGTTGACCGCGTTGCCATGCACGTCGAAAAATTGCAGGCTGCGGCTGATCTTGCCTTCGCGGCCGGGCTGCACCACGGCGAACGCCGAACGCCATTGGTCGGTGCCGAAGCGCAGGTCGATCGGACCGCCGGCGAATCCGGTACCCGGAATCACGCGGCCGTCTTGGTTGAGCTTTGCCTGGGTGACCGTACCGACACGTTCCAGTACGGCGCTGTCGTTGCGCGTGATGGCCTTGATCTGACCGAGCTCATGCAAGCGGTCGTACACCGCCTTGTAGGAAGCGCTGCCGTCGCGCAGGCGGGTCGCGCCCTTGCCGACGTTGGTCGCCACCAGTTCGGCTTCCGAGACGTTGAGCTTCTGCGCGGCATCGCGCGGCTGCAGCCTGGGCTGCTCCACGCGCAACGCCGACCAGCGTTCGGCCAGGTTGTTGTCAGGCGTGGTCGAACACGCTGCGATGCTGATGACGCCTGCAGCCAACAGCAACGCGCCCAGTTTGGTGTATTTCATTGAAGGCCTCTTTTCGGTTAAGTGGTTTCGGTTGACGGATGATCAGTATTCGAACTTCATGCTGACGTTGAAGCTGCGACCCGGCTCGGTGTACGCGTCCTTGTTGGTGGCGCTGTCGGCCAGCGACAGGCCGCGTATATCGGTCCAGTTCCAGTACTTGCGATCGAACAGGTTGCGAATGCCGGCGTAGAGCACGGCGTTCTTGCTGAAGCGATAGCCTGAGCTCAGGTCCATGACGAAGAACGACGGCGAGACGAAGTTGGTCGGCGTCGCGATGTCTTCCTTCTTCTTGGACGCGTTGTAGATCACATCGCTTTGCACGAACCAGACCTGCGTCGGCTCGTAGCGCACGCCGGCAACCACCGACAGCGGCGCCACCGATTCCAGTCCGGTTTTCTTGCCGGTCCGGTCGGTTGTCGTGCCCTTGGTATAGGCGAAACCGGTCTTCAGCGACAGGCCGCGTTCCATGCGCCAGTCGAGACGCCCTTCGAAGCCGTGGATTGATGCCTTGGCCGCGTTCACGTACTGGAAGATGGTCGGGTTGAGCACGGTGCCGGCGCCGGCGACGGACACCGAGTCGATGAAGTTGCGATACTCGCCGGCATAAGCGGCCGTGCTGTAGCTGAACAGGCCGGCCGATGTCGGCAGCTTGCCGCGGAAGCCGATCTCATAGGAATTGCTGGTCTCCGGCTTGAGATTCGGGTTGGCGATTTGCGAGTACCCTTGCGACGCATTGTTGAAGTAGGAATTGACCTCGTGCGGCGACGGCGAACGGAAGCCGCGTGCGTACTGGATGTAGGGTGCAAACGCCGGTGCGACTTCGTAGATGAAAGCGAGGCGCGGCGAGAATGCGCTGTCCTTGCTGGTCGACGCCGGCTGGCGGTTTGCGATGGCTTGCGCATCGTACTTGGCGCTGGCCTCCGGCTTGATCTTGTAGGAATCGTAACGCAGGCCCGGCACGATACTCAGCGCGCCGATGCGCATGTCGTCCTGCAGATAGGCGCCGAATACGCTGTACTCGGTTTTCGGGAAGTACTCGCAGTATTGCGTGCCGGTGCAGGTGGTCCAGCCGGTGCCCGACGCCGCCATCTGCAACTTCGCCACGCTGAGGTCGACGCCGTAGGTCAGCTTGTGCTTGATGATACCGGTGTTGAAGCCGCTTTCGGCCAGCACGCCGCCGCCGAAAATGTCGTCCTGATAGCTGATGTCACGGAAACGCGGACGGGTCGGCGCAGCGCCGTTTTCAAAGGAGTACTGGCTGGTCTTCGAATCGCGGTAGTAGAGATTGGCGCGCAGCTTCTGGAACACCGGATTGTCCGTGTCGTCATGCTCGTATTGCAGCTGCAGCTTGTTGCTCTTGACGTCGCTGGCGCTTTGATAGCCCGTGATCGTCGGCGCCGCCACGGCGGAGAGGCTGTCGCCGCGCAACTTGTTTTCCACCGTTTCGAAACTCAGCTTGAAGACGTTGCGTGGATCGATCTTGAACACCAGCTTGCCCAGCGCCGAGCGATTGTTGTAGGTCAGCGGATCGGCTTTGGTGCGCGCCGCGCCGGTGCCGCCGACGCTGCCATTGGTTTCGGTCTCGTTGCCATGGCGCGCATTCAGCACCAGCATGCCTTGCACGTGATCATTGCCGAAGGCCATGGTGCCGGTCGCACCATAGCTGCTGTCGCTGGAATCGTAGGAAGGACGCAGCGCAAAGTAGCTGCTCTTGCCAAATACGTTCAGCAGATCTTGCGGATCCTTGGTGACGAAGTTGACCACGCCTGTCAGGCCGTCACTTCCGTACATCGATGACGCCGGACCGCGCAGGATTTCGATGCGCTGGTACAGATCGGTGTCGGTGTAGGCGCCACGGCCGGCGCTCAACGTGCCCTGGCTGAACGCGCGCGGCAAGGCCACGCCGTCTTCCAGCAACATGACGCGATTGCCTTCCAAGCCGCGAATGTTGATGCCTTCGTTGCCGCCGCGCCCCATGGTGGCTGACGCGCCGGTCACGCCGCCGACGCGATAGACCGAGCGGCGCACTTCCACACCTGGCTCATAGCGCAGGGCATCCTTGATGTCCTTGGCGTTTTGCTGTTCGAGTTCTTCGGCGGTGATCACCGAGACGGTGGCGGCAACCCGGTTCAGGTCGCTGTCGACGCCGCGCGTGGCGGTGACGGTGATTTCATCGAGCGGGCGATTCAGCGCCGCCAGTTGCTGCGTAGTTTGCTGCGCAGTCGCAGGTGTCATTGCCCATTGTTGCAGCACGACGGCCGTCGCAAGGACGAGTTTTTTCTTGCATAGCTTCATGGTAACCATTCCCCTGAGTGAGTTCGGTTACTGGCATGCTGCTAGCTGGCTACCTGGATGTGAATACGAGAGTTTTGCCTGCCTCGCGGCTGCGCTGCGACATGCTGGTCGCGCGGAGTCATTTTGTTTTATTGCGCGGCGTCTGTTCCGATGAAACCGGATGGCGTTGTCGCCGAGCGTTCCCGAGGCTGATTATTTTTAATAAGAATAATTCTTATTCAGGAATTGTAGGACAAAACTTCAATCCGCTCAAGATGATTCGTCAACATTTACGTTTCACTATCCGGCGGCGACACGAAGCCTGCTGCAATGCGTCCGCCCATGAAAAAACGGCGCCGGAATTTCTTCCGACGCCGTTCTTCCTTGCAGTACATCGGCCCCTCAAGGCAGATGTACTGCGATTACATCATTACGCTTCGCCGTCCGCACCGCCGAAAGTCTCGGCAGAGTGCGCTTCGGTTTCGGTCACACGCGCCTGACGCTCGGATTCCAACAGCGCTGCGCGCTCGTCGGCTTCCCATGCGTCTTTTTCCTTGCGTGCACGGTGGAACGCCAGACCGGTACCAGCCGGGATCAGACGACCAACGATGACGTTTTCCTTCAGACCGCGCAGGCCGTCCTTCTTGCCCATGATCGCAGCTTCGGTCAGGACACGGGTAGTCTCCTGGAACGATGCAGCCGAGATGAACGAGTCGGTCGACAGCGATGCCTTGGTGATACCCAGCAAGACGTTTTCGTACGTCGCAGGGATCTTGGTCTCTGCATTGACGCGATCGTTTTCGTCCAGCAGTTCGGAACGTTCGACCTGTTCGCCGGTGATGTAGTTGGTATCGCCCGGATCCACAACCTGCACGCGACGCAGCATCTGACGCACGATGACTTCGATGTGCTTGTCGTTGATCTTCACGCCTTGCAAGCGGTACACGTCCTGAACTTCGTCGACGATGTAACGCGCCAGCGCTTCGATACCCAGCAGGCGCAGGATGTCTTGCGGATCGGCAGGACCGTCGACAATCATTTCGCCCTTGTTCACCACTTGGCCGTCATGCACCAGCACTTGCTTGTCCTTGGTGATCAGGAACTCGTGCTTGGCGCCGTCCATGTCGGTGATTTCCAGACGTTGCTTGCCCTTGGTTTCCTTACCGAACGCCACAGTACCGGTGACTTCCGCCAGCATGCCGGCATCCTTCGGCGAACGTGCTTCGAACAGTTCGGCAACGCGCGGCAGACCACCGGTAATGTCACGGGTCTTTTGCGATTCGGTCGGGATACGCGCCAGCACTTCACCAACGTGAACTTGCTGACCGTCCTTCACTGTAATCAGCGCGCCCACCTGGAAGCCGATCGTCACTGCATGTTCGGTGCCGGCGATCTTGACTTCTTCGCCTTGCTCGTTCAACAGCTTGACCTGTGGACGCAACACCTTGGCAGCGGACGAACCGCGGCGCTTGGCATCGATAACCACCAGCGTCGACAGACCGGTCACTTCGTCAATCTGCTTGGCGACGGTCGAACCTTCTTCGACATTTTCGAACTTCACGGTACCGGTGTACTCGGTGATGATCGGACGTGTCAGCGGATCCCATGTCGCCAATGCAGTACCGGCCTTGATGACCATGCCGTCCTTGACGATCAGGGTCGCACCGTACGGCACTTTATGACGCTCACGCTCACGACCGAGGTCGTCGGTGATCAGCACTTCGCCCGAACGGGAAATGACGATCAGCTCGCCCTTGCCGTTGGTGACGTAACGCATGGTCGCCGTGAAGCGGATGGTGCCGTTCGACTTGGCTTCCACCGACGAGGCCACTGCTGCACGCGACGCCGCACCACCGATGTGGAACGTACGCATGGTCAGCTGAGTACCTGGTTCGCCGATCGACTGCGCAGCGATAACGCCGACTGCTTCGCCGCTGTTGACCAGCACGCCGCGACCCAGATCGCGGCCGTAGCACTTGGCGCACAGACCGTAGCGCGTGTCGCAAGTCAGCGGAGTGCGAACCTTGACTTCGTCGATGCCGAGGCGTTCGACTTCTTCAACGGTGTCTTCGTCCATCAGGGTACCGGCTTCATACAGCGTAGCCTGGGTTTCCGGATTGATGATGTCGGTGGCGGCAACGCGGCCGAGGATACGGTCGCGCAGCGCTTCAATGACTTCACCGCCTTCAACCATTGCCTTCATCGAGGCGCCGTTGGAAGTGCCGCAATCATCTTCGATCACGACCAGATCCTGGGTCACGTCGACCAGACGGCGTGTCAGGTAACCGGAGTTCGCGGTCTTCAGCGCGGTATCGGCCAGACCCTTACGGGCGCCGTGCGTCGAGATGAAGTACTGCAACACGTTCAGGCCTTCGCGGAAGTTCGCGGTAATCGGCGTTTCGATAATCGAACCGTCCGGTTTAGCCATCAGACCGCGCATACCTGCCAGCTGACGAATCTGCGCTGCGGAACCGCGGGCGCCGGAGTCGGCCATCATGTAAATCGCGTTGAACGACTCTTGCGTACCCTTGGTGCCGTCGCGGCGGACCACATCTTCGACCTTTAGCTGGTCCATCATGGCCTTGCCGACGTCGTCGCCGGCCTTGCCCCAGATGTCCACAACCTTGTTGTAGCGTTCGCCGGCGGTAACCAGACCGGACGAGTATTGCTGTTCGATCTGCTTGACTTCGCTTTCGGCGGTCGCAATGATGGTCGCCTTTTGCGGCGGCACCAGCATGTCGTCCACGCAGATCGAGATACCGGCGCGTGTCGCCAGACGGAAGCCCGACTGCATCAGTTGATCGGCGAACACGACCGTCGCGCGCAGACCGCACTTGCGGAATGACGTGTTGATCAGCTTCGAAATTTCCTTCTTCTTCAGTGCACGGTTCAGCACCGAGAATGGCAGACCCTTCGGCAGAATTTCCGACAGGATGGCGCGGCCGACAGTCGTTTCGTAACGCTTGACGGTACGCACGAATTCGCCGGTGACCGGGTCCTTTGGATTTTCAACGATACGTACGGTGACGCGGGTAGCCAGTTCGACTTCCTTGTTGTCGTACGCACGGATGACTTCCGAGACGTCCTGGAACAGCATGCCTTCGTTCTTGGCGTTGATCGCCTCACGCGTTGCGTAGTACAGACCCAGCACGATATCCTGGGACGGCACGATCGACGGTTCACCGTTCGATGGGAACAGGATGTTGTTCGACGCCAGCATCAGCGTGCGCGCTTCCATCTGCGCTTCGATCGACAGTGGAACGTGGACCGCCATCTGGTCGCCGTCGAAGTCGGCGTTGAACGCGGCGCAAACCAGCGGATGCAGCTGGATCGCCTTGCCTTCGATCAGGACCGGCTCGAACGCCTGGATACCCAGACGGTGCAATGTCGGCGCGCGGTTCAGCATGACCGGATGTTCGCGGATCACGTCTTCCAGGATGTCCCAGACCACCGGTTCCTGGATTTCGACCAGTTTCTTGGCTGCCTTGATGGTCGTTGCCAGCCCCATCAGTTCGAGCTTGTTGAAGATAAATGGTTTAAACAGCTCGAGGGCCATCAGCTTCGGCAGACCGCATTGGTGCAACTTGAGCTGCGGACCCACCACGATGACGGAACGGCCGGAGTAGTCGACGCGCTTACCCAGCAAGTTCTGACGGAAACGACCGCCCTTGCCCTTGATCATTTCGGCCAGCGACTTCAACGGACGCTTGTTGGCGCCGGTCATCGCCTTGCCGCGACGGCCGTTATCCAGCAGCGAGTCAACCGCTTCTTGCAGCATGCGCTTTTCGTTGCGCGTGATGATTTCCGGAGCGCGCAATTCCATCAGGCGCTTCAGACGGTTGTTACGGTTGATGACGCGGCGATACAGATCGTTCAGATCGGAGGTCGCAAAGCGGCCGCCGTCCAGCGGCACCAGCGGACGCAGTTCCGGCGGCAGCACCGGCAGCACTTCCATGATCATCCAGTCGGGCTTGATGCCCGAACGCTGGAACGCTTCCAGCACCTTCAGGCGCTTGGCGTATTTCTTGATCTTGGCTTCGGACTTCGATTCCTTCAGTTCCACGCGCAGGGTTTCTGCATCGCGGTCGATGTCGATCGAGCGCAGCAGTTCACGGATGCCTTCGGCGCCCATGAATGCGGTGAAGTCGTCGCCGTACTCTTCGTACTTGGCGGCGTAGTCGTCTTCCGACATGATCTGGCACTTCTTCAGCGGCGTCATGCCCGGATCGGTCACGACGTAGGCTTCGAAGTACAGCACGCGTTCGATATCGCGCAGGGTCATGTCGAGGACCATGCCCAGACGCGACGGCAGCGATTTCAGGAACCAGATGTGCGCAGTCGGCGAAGCCAGTTCGATGTGGCCCATGCGCTCACGGCGCACCTTGGCCAGCGTGACTTCGACGCCGCATTTTTCGCAGATGACGCCGCGGTGCTTGAGGCGCTTGTACTTGCCGCAGAGGCATTCGTAGTCTTTGATCGGGCCAAAGATCTTGGCGCAGAACAGACCGTCGCGCTCAGGCTTGAAAGTACGGTAGTTAATGGTTTCCGGCTTTTTGACTTCGCCGTAGGACCACGAACGGATTTTTTCGGGGGACGCCAGACCAATTTTGATCGCGTCGAATTGTTCGTTTTGCTGAACTTGCTTGAATAGATCGAGCAGTGCTTTCATGTATCACTCCAGGTTGGCGTGAGAACGCTAGGTAATGCTATGTATATCGAGACGGCCGCACCACAATCTGCGCACACCCTGTTCGCACCTGCGGGAGAGCCGTGGCTTGCGCCGGGTTCCGCATGTACCGGGACAGACTTGGTCGTCCTTGACTGCTTACAATTGCTTGTAGCTGCTTGCTGAACTGCTTTGTTGCTTTACTTTACTGCGTCGCCGCCGTTCCTGCCGGCGGCAGGATCAGACGATAAAACAGGGCAAGACGGCCGCGCCGCCTTGCCCCCGGGAACATCAGTCGCGTTCGAGATCGATGTCGATACCGAGCGAACGGATTTCCTTGACCAGCACGTTGAAGGACTCCGGCATGCCGGCGTCGATCACGTGGTCGCCCTTGACCAGGTTTTCATAAACCTTGGTACGGCCGTTCACGTCATCGGACTTCACGGTCAGCATTTCCTGCAGCACATACGATGCGCCGTAGGCTTCCAGTGCCCAGACTTCCATTTCACCGAAGCGTTGGCCGCCGAACTGCGCCTTACCGCCCAGAGGCTGCTGAGTCACCAGCGAGTAAGGACCGGTCGAACGTGCGTGCATCTTGTCGTCAACCAGATGATGCAGCTTCAGGTAATGCATGTAGCCAACCGTCACGGTGCGCTCGAAAGCTTCGCCGGTACGGCCGTCATACATGGTGACCTGATTCTTCGACGGCGTCATGCCCAGTTGCTTGGCGATGTGATCCGGGTATGCCAGATCCAGCATGCGACGGGTTTCGTCTTCGTGCGCGCCGTCAAACACCGGCGTGGCGAACGGAACGCCCTTCTTCAGGTTGGCTGCCAGTTCCAGAATCTCCTGATCGCTGAACTCGTCGAGCGCTTCCTTCTTGCCCGATTCGTTGTAGATCGTGGTCAGGAACTTGCGCAGTTCAGCGATCTTCACTTGTGCAGTCAGCATTTCGCCGATGCGCAGGCCCAGACCCTTGGCTGCCCAGCCCAGATGGACTTCGAGAACCTGACCGACGTTCATGCGCGATGGCACGCCCAGCGGGTTCAGCACGATGTCGGCTGGTGTACCGTCGGCCATGTGCGGCATGTCTTCGATCGGCAGGATGCGCGAAACCACACCCTTGTTGCCGTGACGACCCGCCATCTTGTCGCCTGGTTGCAGGCGGCGCTTCACGGCCAAGTAAACCTTGACCATCTTCTGCACGCCTGGCGGCAGTTCGTCACCTTGTGTCAGCTTCTTGCGCTTTTCTTCAAACGCCAGATCGAACTGGTGACGCTTTTCGGCGATCGATTCCTTGATCGCTTCCAATGCTGTCGCCATGTCGTCATCCGCCGGGCGGATGTCGAACCAGTGGTACTTGTCCAGATCGTCCAGGTACGCCTTGTCCAGCTTGGTGCCCTTGACCAGTTTCTTCGGACCGCCGTTGGCGACCTTGCCGATCAGCATCTTTTCCAGACGCTGGAAGGCATCGCCTTCAACGATACGCAGCTGGTCGTTCAGGTCCAGGCGATAGCGCTTCAGTTCATCGTCGATGATCTGTTGTGCGCGCTTGTCGCGCTGGATGCCTTCGCGGGTGAACACTTGCACGTCGATGACGGTGCCGACCATGCCCGAAGGCACGCGCAGCGAGGTGTCCTTCACATCGGATGCCTTTTCGCCGAAGATCGCGCGCAGCAGCTTCTCTTCCGGTGTCAGCTGGGTTTCGCCCTTTGGCGTCACTTTACCGACCAGCGTATCGCCGGCTTCGACTTCAGCACCGATGTAGGTGATGCCGGATTCGTCCAGACGCGCCAGCTGGTTTTCCGCCAGGTTCGAAATATCGCGGGTGATTTCTTCCGCGCCGAGCTTGGTGTCGCGAGCGACAACCGACAGCTCTTCGATGTGAATCGAGGTGTAGCGGTCATCAGCCACAACTTTTTCGGAGATCAGAATCGAATCTTCGAAGTTGTAGCCGTTCCATGGCATAAACGCCACCAGCATGTTCTGACCCAGAGCCAGTTCGCCCAGGTCGGTCGATGCGCCGTCGGCGATCACGTCATGCTTGGCGACACGGTCGCCAACCTTGACGATCGGACGCTGGTTGATGTTGGTGTTCTGGTTCGAACGTGTGTACTTGATCAGGTTGTAGATGTCGACGCCGACTTCGCCAGCCTGCGCTTCTTCATCGTTCACACGAATCACCACACGGCCTGCATCGACGTAATCGACGATACCGCCACGCAACGCTTGCACGGTGGTGCCGGAGTCGACTGCAACGGTGCGCTCGATGCCGGTGCCGACCAGCGGCTTTTCCGGACGCAAGCAAGGAACCGCCTGACGTTGCATGTTGGCGCCCATCAATGCGCGGTTCGCATCATCGTGTTCGAGGAACGGAATCAGCGACGCCGCCACCGACACGACCTGGCCTGGGGCCACGTCCATGTACTGCACGCGTTCCGGCGAGACCAGAATGGTTTCGCCGGCTTCACGCGCCGAAACCAGTTCATCGGACAGCTTCAGCGAAGCGTCGATGGTCGCATTCGCCTGGGCGATGATGTAGCGGCCTTCTTCGATTGCCGACAGATAGTCGATCTGGTTGGTGACCTTGCTGCCCTCAACCTTGCGGTATGGGGTTTCCAGGAAGCCGTATTCGTTCAGGCGGGCATACAGCGCCAGCGAGTTGATCAGGCCGATGTTCGGGCCTTCAGGCGTTTCGATCGGGCACACGCGGCCGTAGTGGGTCGGGTGCACGTCGCGGACTTCAAAGCCGGCACGTTCGCGGGTCAGACCGCCAGGTCCCAGGGCGGAAACACGGCGTTTGTGCGTGATTTCCGACAGCGGGTTGGTTTGATCCATAAACTGCGACAACTGCGACGAACCGAAGAATTCGCGGATCGCTGCCGAGATCGGCTTCGAGTTGATCAGGTCATGCGGCATCAGGTTGTCCGCTTCGGCCTGGCCGAGACGTTCCTTGACGGCGCGCTCAACGCGGACCAGACCGGCGCGGAATTGATTCTCCGCCAGTTCGCCGACGCAACGGACGCGACGGTTACCCAAGTGATCGATGTCATCGACTTCGCCGCGGCCATTGCGCAGTTCAACCAGAATCTTGATCACGGCCAGGATGTCTTCGTTCGACAAGGTCATCGCGCCGGTCAGTTCATCACGGCCGATACGGCGGTTGAACTTCATGCGGCCGACGGCCGACAGGTCGTAACGGTCTTCGCTGTAGAACAGGCCGTTGAACAGGGCTTCCACCGAGTCTTCGGTCGGCGGTTCGCCAGGACGCATCATGCGATAGATCGCCACGCGCGCAGCGGTCTGATCCGCTGTGTCGTCGGTACGCAGGGTTTGCGAGATGTAGCCGCCCTGATCCAGGTCGTTGGTGTACAGCGTCTGGACTGCATCGATGTTGGCTTCGCGCAGGCGGGCCAGCAATTCTTCAGTCAGTTCGTCGTTGGCCGAAGCGATGACTTCGCCGGTGTCGCCGTCGACGATGTTCTTCGCCAGGACGCGACCCAGCAGGTAGTCTTCCGGCACGGAGATCTGCTTGATGCCTGCAGCTTCGATGTCGCGCACGTGCTTGGCGTTGATGCGCTTGTCCTTCGCGACCAGCGGCTTGCCGGCCTTGTCGAGGATGTCGAAACGCGCTACTTCGCCGCGCAGGCGCTCGGACACGAATTCCATCTCGGCGCCTTCAGCGCGCAGGGTGAAATTGTCGAACACGAAGAAGTTCGCCAGGATCTGCTCGGACGTCATGCCGATGGCCTTGAGCAGGATCGTTACCGGCATCTTGCGACGACGGTCGACGCGGAAGAACAGGATGTCCTTCGGATCGAATTCGAAGTCGAGCCACGAACCGCGGTAAGGAATGATGCGTGCGGAGAACAACAGCTTGCCGGACGAATGCGTCTTGCCGCGGTCATGTTCGAAGAACACGCCCGGCGAACGGTGCAGCTGCGACACGATGACGCGTTCGGTGCCGTTGATGACGAACGAACCGGTGGTCGTCATGAGCGGCAATTCGCCCATGTAGACTTCCTGTTCCTTCATTTCCTTGATGACCGGCTTGGTCGGCGATTCCTTGTCCAGGATCACCAGACGCACTTTGGCACGCAGCGGCGACGCGAAGGTCAGGCCACGTTGTTGGCATTCCTTGACGTCGAACGGCGGCGCGCCCAACACATAGGACAGAAACTCGAGACGCGCAAAACCATTGTGCGAAACGATAGGGAAAATCGATGTAAAGGCCGATTGCAGACCTTCGTTCTTGCGTTGGGACGTTGTTTTGTCCGTCTGCAAGAATGTCTGGTATGACTCGATCTGAGTCGCTAGCAGGAACGGAACGTTGTGGACGTTAGCGCGTTTCGCAAAGGATTTACGAATACGCTTCTTCTCAGTAAATGAGTAGTGCATGGACACTCCGTGAGTGACAGGAAGGATAGAGAGTTCAGGACTCGCCCGGATTGCTTGTCGCCTTGTTGCTGCAATCCGTTAGCAGCGAAACCTCAAGTCTCAGCCCTTCAGTCTTGGTTGGCGCCTTCTCTTGCTTCGCCGGCGAAGCTGGCAAGAAACTGCTGACCATTAACGAACTTGAATTCGACGCAAATTCGAATCGGACTCAAATTCACATACAAAATTACGAAACGACAAAGGAGCCAAAGCCGAATCCTTCTTTCAAAGGATTCTGCACTTTGACTCCGGTGGAACGATGCGCCGGCGAACCGGCGATATTCCAGCTCAAGTAAAAATTACTTGAGTTCAGCTTTCGCGCCAGCTTCTTCCAGCTTCTTCTTGGCTGCTTCGGCGTCTGCCTTGGCGATGCCTTCTTTAACTGGCTTCGGTGCGCCGTCAACCAGATCCTTGGCTTCTTTCAAGCCCAGACCGGTGATTTCGCGAACTGCCTTAATGACGCCAACCTTGTTCGCGCCGACTTCGGCCAGAACAACGGTGAACTCTGTTTGCTCTTCAGCAGCAGCGGCGCCAGCGCCACCACCGGCAGGACCGGCAACAGCCATTGCTGCTGCGGAAACGCCGAACTTCTCTTCGAATGCCTTCACCAGGTCATTCAATTCCAACACGGTCAAGGCGCCTACGGCTTCCAAGATATCGTCTTTGCTAATTGCCATTTGAAACTCCTAATTTATTTCGGTAATAACATCTAATCGGTACTGACGCAGAGGTCAAAGCGCTCATGAACAACCGCCACATTGCTGCGGCCGGCGTTCTTAAGCTGCTTCGGCTTCTTTCTTGGCTGCCAGAGCAGCCAGACCACGCGCAAAACCAGCGACCGGAACCTGCATCATGCCCAGCAATTGGGCCAGCAGAACTTCGCGGGACGGGATATTTGCCAATGCAGTCACAGCAGCCTTATCCAGCGGCTTGCCTGCATAGTTACCTGCCTTGACAACCAGCTTGTCGTTGGTCTTAGCAAAGTCGGAGATGACTTTAGCTGCAGCAACGGCATCTTCCGAGATCGAATAGATCAGCGGGCCGGTCATTTCAGAAGCGAGGTCAGCAAACGCGGAACCTTCAACGGCACGACGCGCGAGTGTGTTTTTCAACACGCGCAGGTACACGCCTTGGTCACGCGCTTTGGCGCGCAGTTGCGTCAAGTGACCAACCTGGATGCCACGGTATTCGGCCACGACGATAGTCTGCGCAGCTGCTACTTTTGCGGCGACTTCGGCGACAACGGCCTTTTTGTCATTCAGATTGAGACTCAAGATCAACCTCCAAAAATGATGCTTGGCGACCACACAGGCGAAAAACCTGCTTGCCTTACATCGGTTCGAACACGGCGTCCGACGTTAGGAGTTCATTGCAACGTTTCGTGAACCGTGAAACGCTGTGTGAGACTGCAAAACTTGTTCGGGGTCACCATCTGCGCTGGGTAATCGGAAACGGGAGCTTCCGACGTTTTAACTTTGTGCCTGCCTGCTGCACGCCGCCCAACGGTCTTTGATTGCCTGAAGCACTTCACAATTGCAAAATGCTCCAGCCCAAAGATGCGCCCCGTCTCCGCAAGGAAACGAGGACTTGATTCTTTACTTAAGCCGACAGGGTCGATTGGTCCACGCGGACGCCAGCGCCCATAGTGGACGACAGCGACACCTTGCGCAGGTAAACACCCTTGCTGGTGGCTGGCTTTGCCTTGTTCAGCGCGTCGATCAGTGCAACCAGATTCGACTTCAGATCTGCGTCGCTGAACGACTTGCGACCGATGGTGGCGTGAATGATGCCGGCCTTGTCGGTACGGTATTGCACTTGACCAGCCTTGGCGTTCTTGACGGCGGTGGCGACGTCAGGAGTCACGGTGCCGACCTTCGGGTTAGGCATCAGGCCACGTGGGCCCAGGATCTGACCCAGGGTACCGACGATACGCATGGTGTCCGGCGAAGCGATCACGATGTCGAAAGGCATGTTGCCGGCCTTGACTTGCTCAGCCAGATCTTCCATACCGACGACGTCTGCGCCGGCCGCCTTGGCTTGCTCGGCCTTTTCGCCCGAAGCGAACACGGCGACGCGAACGGTCTTGCCTGTACCAGCCGGCAGAACGACGGAACCGCGGACGACCTGGTCCGACTTCTTCGCGTCAACGCCCAGTTGGACGGACACGTCGATCGATTCGTTGAACTTTGCTGTTGCGAATTCCTTGACCAGCGCCAGCGCGTTATCGAAAGGATAAGCCTTGGTGCTATCGATCTTGCCTTCTTGCGCCTTAGCGCGTTTTGTCAACTTAGCCATTACAGACCCTCCACCGTGATGCCCATGGAACGTGCCGAACCAGCGATGGTGCGCACAGCCGCTTCCAGATCAGCAGCGGTAAGATCCGGCTTCTTCTGGGTAGCGATTTCTTCCGCTTGTTTACGAGTGATCTTGCCAACCTTGTCTGTATGCGGCTTGGCAGAACCCTTTTGAATACCGGCAGCCTTCTTGATCAGGATGGTTGCTGGAGGCGTCTTCATCACGAAGGTGAAGGACTTGTCCGCAAATGCAGTGATCACGACTGGAATCGGCAGACCTGGCTCAACGCCTTGAGTCTGGGCATTGAATGCCTTACAGAATTCCATGATGTTCAGACCGCGCTGACCCAGCGCCGGGCCGATCGGTGGGGATGGATTTGCTTTACCAGCTGGCACTTGCAGCTTGATAAAACCGATGATTTTCTTTGCCATGATGGCTCCTACGTTGATTGAGTGTTAGCGCCTGTTCATCTGCCTTGCGGCGTTTTACTAAGGCTCCTCTGCTGCTGCAGGATTCGGGAAACTTGCATTTCGCCGCGCTCCTGCGGGCGCTTGACGGGTATTGCTTAGACTTTTTCGACCTGGCCGAACTCGAGCTCGACCGGTGTTGCACGACCGAAAATGGTCACGGAGACGCGCACGCGGGATTTTTCGTAATTCACTTCTTCCACGTTGCCGTTGAAATCGGTAAAAGGACCATCCTTGATGCGAACCAGCTCGCCCACTTCGTACAAGACCTTCGGACGCGGCTTTTCGATGCCGTCCTGCATTTGCTGCATGATCTTGTCGACTTCATGCGGCGGAATCGGTGTCGGGCGGTTCGACTTGCCGCCGATGAAACCGGTCACCTTGCTGGTGTTTTTCACCAGATGCCAGGTTTCGTCCGTCATTTCCATCTCAACCAGGACGTAGCCCGGGAAGAAACGACGCTCGGTCACCGACTTGTGACCGTTTTTCATATCCACTACTTCTTCGGTCGGCACCAGAATCTGGCCGAACTGTTCTTCCATGCCGGCGCGGACGATGCGCTCGGTCAGTGCGCGCTGCACACTCTTTTCCATGCCGGAATAGGCATGCACAACGTACCAGCGCTTTTTACCTGCGCTTGAAACGCTTTGCGCACCAATCGGTGCGCTGTCTTGTGTGCTATCGCTCATTTTTATTTCCAGCCCAAAATTACGTCATACAACAGGAATTCGAGCAACTTGTCCGTACCCCAGAGGAAGATCGCCATGATCAGCACGAAGGCGAACACAATCGCCGTGATCTGCGTCGCTTCCTTGCGGGTAGGCCAGACAACTTTTTTGGTTTCACGTACCGATTCTTTGGCAAAGCCGACGAAACCGCGACCTTGCGACGATGTCCAGGCGAAACCCACCGCCACCAGCAAGCCGGCCACCAGGGCCAGTGCGCGCACCGGAGTCGATTGACCCGACAACACAAAAAAACCGACCACACCCGCGATGACCGCTACGATTGCCAGGGCAACCTTGAGCTTGTCGCTTGATGTATTGACGGTTTGTACAGGCTGGTTAGACATTTATTTACTTTCAGTACCCTACTCACCTGAATCGGTGGCAGGGGCGGAGGGCATCGAACCCCCAACCTCCGGTTTTGGAGACCGGCGCTCTGCCAATTGAGCTACACCCCTACGATCAAAACACTGATCTGAGCGGCTTGGCCAGCCAACTTACGCTTGCCGCTCAGACATCAACGCCGCGAGGCGGGAATTTCCCGAATCGCGGCGATTGCTACTCTTCTTATTACGCGTCAGGCAGGATCTTGGCAACCACACCAGCGCCGACGGTACGACCGCCTTCGCGGATCGCGAAGCGCAGACCTTCTTCCATCGCGATCGGGTTGATCAGCATCACGGTGATCGACACGTTGTCGCCCGGCATGACCATTTCCTTGTCCTTCGGCAACTCGATCGAACCAGTCACGTCCGTGGTACGGAAGTAGAACTGTGGACGATAGTTGTTGAAGAACGGCGTATGGCGGCCGCCTTCGTCTTTCGACAGCACATAGATCTCGCCGGTGAAGTGCTTGTGCGGCTTGATCGAACCTGGCTTGGCCAACACTTGGCCGCGCTCCACGTCTTCACGCTTGGTGCCGCGCAGCAGCACGCCGACGTTGTCGCCTGCCTGACCTTGGTCCAGCAGCTTGCGGAACATTTCGACGCCGGTGCAAACCGTGTCTTGCGTGTCGCGGATACCGACGATTTGCAGTGCTTCGCCGACCTTGACGATACCGCGCTCAACGCGACCGGTCACCACAGTGCCGCGGCCGGAGATCGAGAACACATCTTCCACTGGCAGCAGGAAAGCGCCGTCAACAGCACGTTCCGGTGTCGGGATGTAAGTGTCCAGCGCTTCTGCCAGTGCCATGATCGCTTGCTCGCCCAGCGGGCCAGTGTCGCCTTCGAGGGCCAGCTTGGCCGAACCCTTGATGATTGGCAGGTCGTCGCCTGGGAATTCGTACTTGGTCAGCAGCTCGCGCACTTCCATTTCGACCAGTTCCAGCAGTTCTTCATCATCCACCATGTCGGCCTTGTTCAGGAACACGATGATGTAAGGAACGCCGACCTGACGCGACAGCAGGATGTGTTCGCGGGTTTGTGGCATCGGGCCGTCTGCTGCGGAGCAAACCAGGATCGCGCCGTCCATCTGCGCGGCGCCGGTGATCATGTTCTTCACATAATCGGCGTGGCCTGGGCAGTCAACGTGGGCGTAGTGACGGTTTGCTGTTTCGTATTCAACGTGCGCTGTGTTGATCGTGATGCCGCGCGCTTTTTCTTCCGGCGCTGCGTCAATTTGATCGTAGGCCTTCGCTTCGCCGCCGAATTTCTTCGACAACACGGTCGCGATTGCGGCTGTCAGTGTGGTCTTGCCGTGGTCAACGTGACCAATCGTGCCAACGTTCACGTGCGGCTTGGTCCGCTCGAATTTGCCTTTTGCCATCTTAGACTCCTAACGATTATGAGAATGTTCAGGCAACGCGCCCGATCGACTTGCTGACTTGCTGCAGCGCTTACTGTGAAACACCTGCCATAACTGGTGCCCTTGACGTGGATTGAACACGTGGCCTCTCCCTTACCAAGGGAGTGCTCTACCACTGAGCTACAAGGGCATACCTGCCGACTGCACCAACTGCCAAACGATGCAACCGGACAAAAACTCTGGAGCGGGTGAAGGGAATCGAACCCTCGTCATAAGCTTGGAAGGCTTCAGCTCTACCATTGAGCTACACCCGCGAGGAACTGCCATCGAACTCTTATCACTTCACAGCCGCAACAACTTAAGACTGCTCCCAAAATGGTGGAGAGGGCTGGATTCGAACCAGCGTACTCGTAAGAGGGCAGATTTACAGTCTGCTGCCATTAACCACTCGGCCACCTCTCCGCGCAGGGAACTCAAAACTATAGGTGAACACTTTTCCCTTGTCAACTAAAATACGAGGGCAGACGCATTATTTTTAGCTTCAGGCGGATCAGCGAATCCCGACTGTTGCCTTGGGACGATGTTCGACATGATTCCACGGGGCAATTTTCAGCAGCATGAGCATGCCTGGCAAGGCCAGGATGAAGCACAGGATGAAGAAGTTGAACCAGCCCATGTAGGCGACGATGTAGCCCACCGAAGAATTGACAAAGGTGCGCGGCACCGCCGCCAGACTGGTAAACAGAGCAAATTGGGTCGCCGTATAGCGCGGATCGGTCTCGCGCATGATGTAAGCGACGAAAGCCGCCGTGCCAAGGCCGACGCCGAAGGCTTCAATGCCAATCACCACCGCCAGCGCCACGGTGCTGGCGCCGACGTGGGCCAGCCAGGCAAAGCCGAGGATCGCCACCGCCTGGATCACGCCGAACACCCACAGCGCCTTGTTGATGCCCAGGCGAATCATCCAGACGCCGCCGACGATGCCGCCCACCACGCTGGCCCACAGACTGGTGGTTTTCGACACCACGCCGATCTGGGTCATGGAAAAGCCGAGGTCGATGTAGAACTTGGTCGCCAGCGCGGTCGCCATGCTGTCGCCGAGCTTGTACAGAAAGATGAAGGCCAACACCCACAGCGCCTTGTTCCAGCCGCCGCGCGTGACGAATTCGCGGAACGGCAGCACCACCGCTTCGCGCAGGTTCTTCGGCGGCACGCCGTAGACCACGGGCTCCTTTACCGCCAGCGTGCACAGCAAACCTGGCAGCATGAAGCCGGCCGTGATCCAGAACACGGTTTGCCACGGCATCAGATCGGCCAGCACCAGCGACAAGGCGCCCGGCACCATGCCCGACAACTTGTAGGCATTGACGTGGATGGCGCTGCCCAGGCCGAGTTCTTCTTCCGGCAGGATTTCACGGCGATAGGCGTCAACCACGATGTCCTGGCTGGCGGACAGGAAGGCCACCGCCGACGCCATGAACGCGATCGTGCCGATCTGGGTCTGCGGATCCAGCATGCCCATGGCGCCGATGCCCAGGAACAGGCCGATCTGGGTGAAGAACATCCAGCCGCGCCGGCGTCCCATGCGGCCGAAATGGAAACGATCCATCAGCGGCGACCACAGGAATTTCCAGGTGTAGGGGAACATCACCAGCGCGAACAAACCCAGCGCCTTGACGTTGAGCCCGGACTTGGCCAGCCAGGCCTGCAGCAGGCTCAGCAGGATGAACAGCGGTAACCCCGAGGTAAAGCCCAGAAACACGCAAATCAGCATGCGACGGTTGAGATAGCTGTGCCACGAAATGCGGTTATCGGTCATAGAAAGGAATCGGCGAAACGTAAGTGCAAGCGGGAAGGACTCCGCCCATGGGAAGCCGGGCGGAGACGTCTGCGGAGTATAAGGAATTTGCCGGCGCCGGTACGATTTTTCGTGCTGCGGCTGCCACGGCGGCGGCGATGAAGACGACGGCCTACTTCTTCTTGAGACGGAACACCGCCAGACTGCCGCGCCAGTTCGGCAGGAAGGTCACCGGCCTGCCCTCGTGCAACGCCACGCATTCCAGCACATCGAGGCCGACGTCATTGGCCAGCGCCTCGAAGTCCTTGATCGTGGCGCAACGCAGGTTAGGCGTGTCGTACCATTCGTAAGGCAGCGACTTCGACACCGGCATGCGGCCGCGCAGCAGCGCCACGCGGTGCGACCAGTAGGCGAAGTTGGGGAAGGATACGGTGGCTTCGCGGCCGACGCGGGCGATTTCACGCAGGATGCCTTCGACGTCCTTGACCATCTGCAGCGCCGACAGGCACAGGACGTTGTCGAAGGCATTGTCTTCGAACATGGCCAGGCCGCCTTCCAGATCCTGCTGGATCACCGACACGTTGCGCGCCACGCATTCCGGGATGCGGGCGTCGTCGATTTCGATGCCGTAGCCGTTGCAGGCCTTGTCGGTCTGCAGGTAGTCGAGCATGACGCCGTCGCCGCAGCCGACGTCCAGCACCTGCGAGCCGGCCGGGATCCAATGCGCGATGAAGGCCAGGTCGGGGCGCAGTACGCTCAGTTCAGGGAAATTCATGCGCTCTCCTCCATGGCGATTTCCGCCCAGACGCGTTGATAGTATTCGCGCAGCAAGGTCATGTAGCGCGCGTCGTCCAGCAGGAAGGCATCGTGCCCGTGCGGCGCGTCGATTTCGGCGTAGCTGACGCGGCGCTTGTTGCTGACCAGCGCCTGCACGAGTTCGCGGCTGCGCTCCGGCGAGAAGCGCCAGTCGGTGGTGAACGAGGCGAGCAGGAATTGCGCCTTGGTGCCTGCCAGCGCCTTGCTCAGATCGCCGCCGAAGTCGCGCGCGGGATCGAAATAGTCGAGCGCCTTGGTGATCAGCAGATAGGTATTGGCATCAAAGTAGGTCGAGAATTTGTCGCCCTGATAGCGCAGGTAGGATTCGATTTCGAAATCCACGCCGTAGCCGAACTGGTATTCGCCCGAACGCAGGTCGCGGCCGAATTTTTCCGCCATGTCGTCGTCCGACAGGTAGGTGATGTGGCCCACCATGCGCGCCACGCGCAGGCCGTTTTTCGGCACCACCCCGTGTGCATAGAAGTCGCCGCCGTGATAATCCGGATCGGTCAGAATCGCCTGGCGCGCGACGTCGTTGAAAGCGATGTTCTGCGCCGACAGTTTCGGGGTCGAGGCGATCACCACGCAGTGACGCAGGCAATCCGGATACATGATGCTCCACGCCAGCGCCTGCATGCCGCCCAGCGAGCCGCCCATTACCGCAGCAAACTGGGCGATGCCGAGCCGGTCTGCCAGGCGCGCCTGGGCATTGACCCAGTCTTCCACGGTCACGACCGGGAAACTCGCGCCGTAGGGCTTGCCGGTGGCCGGATTGGTATGCATCGGGCCGGTCGAGCCGAAACAGGAACCGAGGTTATTGACGCCGATGACGAAGAACTTGTCGGTGTCGAGCGACTTGCCGGGCCCGACCATGTTGTCCCACCAGCCGACATTGTCGGGATCGTCCTGATAGACACCAGCCACGTGGTGCGAGGCATTGAGCGCGTGGCACACCAGCACGGCGTTGGACTTGTCGGCATTGAGGGTGCCGTAGGTTTCATACATCAGCACGTAGTCGGCCAGCGCCGTGCCGTTCTTGAGCGGCAGCGGCTCGGGAAAATGCATGAGTTGCGGCGAAACGATTCCGATCGACATGGGCTCTCTTCGTTATCTTGCGGTTATGTCCGTGCACAGATTCAGGGGCCCGAAAACAAAAAAGCCCGGAGCTTGCGCTCACGGGCTAAATTCTGGGCTTGTCTTGTATTGCACCAAGCTCGCTTTAGCCGTATTTAGATGGAACCCGGGGTTCCGGCGCCCGCAAGCTGAGGTTTGGATAAACCATTCAAATCGGCGCAGTGGTGTAAGAATAACCAAGTCGGGGCATGCCGTCAAACCACATCGACGGCATGCCCCGGACTTGCAATCAGCGGCGCCTTGCGGCGGCCGCCTTGATTTCCGGTTCGCTGCTGATGGCGCGCAATTGCGCCATGGCGGCCTCGATGGCGGACGGCTCGGTGGCCTTCAGCACCTTTTTGACCTGCGGCTCCAGCAGGGTGAGGTCGCTGTTGAGGATTTCCTGCTTGACCGACAACAGTTGCGAAGGATGCATGGAAAACTCCAGCAGGCCCATGCCGAGCAACAGCCTGGTCCACTTCACGTCGCCCGCCATTTCTCCGCACACGGCGACCGGGATGCCGGCCTTGCGCGCCATCGAAATCACGCTCGACAACAGGAACAGCACGGCCGGATGCAAGGGATCGTACAGATGCGCCACCTCGTGGTCGACGCGATCGATGGCCAGCGTGTACTGGATCAGATCGTTGGTGCCGATCGACAGGAAGTCGAGGCGCTTGATGAAAATCGGCAAGGCCAGCGCGGCCGCCGGGATTTCGATCATGGCGCCGATCTCGATGTCCTCGTCGAACTTCTGCTTGCGTTGGCGCAATTGCTCCTTGGCCTGCTCGATCAGGGCCAGCGTCTGGTCGACTTCGAATGCGTGCGCCATCATCGGGATCAGCAGCTTGATCGGGCCGAAGGCCGAGGCGCGCAAAATCGCCCGCAGCTGGGTCAGGAACATCTGCGGCTCGCTCAGGCAGTAGCGGATCGCGCGCAAACCCAGGGCCGGATTCAGTGCGGTCTGCTCGTCTTCGTCGAGCGGCTTGTCGGCGCCGACGTCGAGCGTGCGGATCGTGACCGGCCGGCCCTTCATGGACACCACGGTCTGGCAATACGAATCGAATTGTTCGTCCTCGGACGGGAATTTTTCCAGATGCCCGGCGCGGCCCATGAACAGGAATTCGGAGCGGAACAGGCCGACGCCGTTGGCGCCCGCTTCCAGCGCCGGAGCGCTGTCGGAGGGCAACTCGATGTTGGCCAGCAGCGTGATTTCGGTGCCGTCCTGGGTGATCGCCGGGGTTTTCTTGAGACGGCCTAATTTCTTGCGGTCGCGCAGCATGCGCTCCTGCCGCGCGCGGTATTGCGCCAGCACCAGCGGCGACGGATTGACGATGGCCACGCCGGCGTCGCCGTCGATGATCAGCACATCGTCCTGCTTGACCAGCACCGAGGCATTGTTCATCCCGACCGAGGCGGGGATGTCGAGGCTGCGCGCAACGATGGCGGTATGCGAATTCTGGCCGCCGAGGTCGGTGACAAAACCGGCGAAAGCGCCGTCGCGGAACTGCAGCATGTCGGCCGGCGAAATGTCATGCGCAACGACGATGATGCTGGCGGTGGCGCCCTCTCCCGCAGCCGGCGGCAAATTGATGGCGCTGCCGGTCAATACCTTGAGCACGCGGTCGCCGACTTGCTGGATGTCGGCCTTGCGCTCGCGCAGGTAGGGGTCTTCGATCTCGTCGAACTGCGCCGACAAGCCGTCAATCTGCGTCACCAGCGCCCATTCGGCGTTGTAATAACGATGACGGATGATGTTGAGCGGCACTTCGGCCAGCATCGGGTCCGACAGGATCAGCGCATGCACGTCGATGAAGGCGCCCAGTTCCGGCGGCGCGTCCTTGGGCAAGTCATCGCGGATGATTTGCAGTTCCTGATGGACGGCGGCGATTGCGTTCTTGAGGCGCAAGACTTCGGCTTCGACCTGCTCTTCGGGAATCAGATAATGTTTGACGTCCAGCGCGGCCGGCGCGAGCAGATGCGCGCGGCCGATGGCGATCCCTTTGGAAACAGGAATGCCGTGTAAGGTGAAAGATGCCATCGCGTTTGTCTCCTGCGTTATTTTATTGTGCCGTCATCTGTGTTCATGCGCGGTAGCTCTCAAAACCTTACCGGACAACGCCCGGTTTGGCAATCGCGCGAAAAACAAGAGAGGAACAAACAGGAAAATTTCGAGATCCTGCCGTATTACTGCAAGACGGGCCTACTGGCCTTCGCCGAAACGGTCCAGGATCAGCGCTTCCAATGCATTGAAGCAATCCTGCTCGTCGTCGCCTTCGGTTTCCAGCAGTACTTTGGTGCCCTTGCCGGCTGCCAGCATCATGACGCCCATGATGGACTTGGCGTTGACGCGGCGCTTGTTGAAGGTCATCCAGACTTCACACTTGTACTTCGACGCCAGCTGCGTGAATTTGGCCGATGCGCGCGCATGCAGACCGAGCTTGTTGATGATCTCAAGTTCTTTTTGAATCATGGCAATTCTTTCTTTGTGCTTTTATTGGGATGAAACGCGAATGCGGTTGTCGATCCGGACGGCGCCGCTCTGGCCGCCGGCGAGCGCCATTTCCATGACGACGTCGAGCGTGTCGTTGCGGTAGGTCAGCGCGCGCAGCAGCATCGGCAGGCTGATGCCGGCGATGATTTCGACATTGTCGATGGCGCACAGGTAACCCGTGCAATTGGACGGCGTGCCGCCCATGACGTCGGTGATGACCAGCACGCCGCTGCCGTCGTCGAGGCGATGTACGGCGTCAGCGGCCATGCGCTGCACCTCCGCCGGATTCTGGTCGGCGATGACGTCGATTGCTTCGATGCGCTCCGGCAAGCCGCGGAAGACATGCGTGGCCGCTGCAATGAAAGCCTGGCCCAGCGGGGCATGCGTGAGGAGAAGGATTCCGACCATGAATTTCTACGCTATGTATGTTGCCAGACTCGACGCTGGGTGCATTGCTTCAGCTGCCGGCGACTGCAGCTTCCAGCGCATCGACGAACATGGCGGTAACATCGAAGCCGCTTTGCTGCGTGATTTCCTGGAAACAGGTCGGACTGGTGACGTTGATTTCTGTTAAATAATTGCCAATAGCGTCCAATCCTACCAGCAACAACCCCCGCTGCGCCAATACCGGCGCCAGTGCTTCGGCGATCTCCAGCTCGCGCGGCGAAATCGGTTGCGCCACGCCGAGACCGCCGGCCGCCAGATTGCCGCGCACTTCCCCGCCTTGCGGGATGCGCGCCAAAACGTGCGGCACCACTTTACCGCCAATCAGCAGAATGCGCTTGTCGCCCTGGGAAATTTCCGGGATGAAACGCTGCGCCATGATGGTCCGGTTGCCGTTGTCGGTCAGGGTTTCGATGACCGAGCCGAGGTTCATGCCATCCTGGCCGATGCGGAAAATACCCATGCCGCCCATGCCGTCGAGCGGCTTCAGGATCACGTCCTTGTGTTCGGCGTGGAATGCGCGCAGGCGTTTGGCGTCGCGCGTGACCAGCGTCGGCGCGGTGTACTGCGGAAATTGCGCAATCGCCAGTTTTTCGTTGTGGCTGCGGATCGCTTCGGGCTTGTTGAAGACGCGTGCGCCCTGCTTCTCGGCCAGTTCCAGCAGATACGTCGTGTAGATGTACTCCATGTCGAACGGCGGATCCTTGCGGATCACGATGGCGTCGAATTCCGACAGGAAGGCCGAGGCCGGCGCGTCGGCGCGATACCAGTCGTCGGCCTCGCCGGTGAGCGTGATCTTCGCGACGTTGGCGGTCACCAGGCCGCTTTCCAGCACGACGTCGTTCTGCTCGAACGCGTAGATGGCGTGGCCGCGCCGGGCGGCTTCGCGCATCATGGCGAAAGTCGAGTCCTTGTAGGTCTTGAAAGTGTCGAGCGGGTCGGCGAGGAAAGCGATTTTCATGAAATGTCCGTCATCGGATAAAGATTAATAGACTTCCGGATTTGGATCGGTCTTTTCCATTTCCAGCGAAGCGGCCAGCAGCGCCAGGCGCGCGACCACGCCGTACATGTAGAAACGGTTCGGCGCCGCAGTGCCGGGCTTGGCTTGCAGATCCGGCAAGGCGTGTTGCTGCTGGAACGCCAGCGGCACGAAATGCGCGCCGGGGGCGTTCAGGTTTTCATTGATGCCGCGCTCGGCGTGGACGCGGTAGAAGCCGCCCACCACGTAGCGGTCGATCATGTAGACCACCGGTTCGGCGACGGCTTCGTTGATGCGCTCGAACGAATGCACGCCTTCCTGGATCACCAGTTCGTTGACCTCCAGGCCTTCCTTGCCGACCACCAGCTTGCTGCGCTGCTTGCGGTTGAGGTCCTTGACCTCGCTGGCGTCCCGAACGGTCATGATGCCCATGCCGTAAGTGCCGGCATTGGCCTTGACGATGACGAAGGGCTGCTCCTTGATGCCGTATTCCTTGTACTTCTTGCGGATCTTCGACAGCAGGCTGCTGACATTGTCGGCCAGGCAATCCGAGCCGGCGTCTTCCTGCAGATTGAGCTCGCCGCATTTCGCATACAGCGGATTGAGCATCCAGGGGTCGACGTCGACCAGCTTGGCAAATTTCTTCACCACGTCGTCATAGGCCGAGAAGTGGTTGCTCTTGCGGCGCACAGCCCAGCCGGCATGCAGCGGCGGCAAGACGTTTTGTTCGTCGAGGTTTTCCAGCACCGACGGGATGCCGATCGACAGGTCGTTGTTGAGCAGCACGGTGCACGGATCGAAGTTCTTCAAACCCAGGCGCCGGCCGTTCTTGGAGCGCTCAAGCGGCTCCAGCGTGATGGTGCTGCCGTCGGGCAGGTCGATCTGCTTGGGCTTCTTGATGTCTTCCAGCGTACCCAGGCGCACATTCAGGCCGGTCTGGCGGAAGATCTGCATCAGCCGCGCGATATTTTGCAGGTAGAAGCTGTTGCGCGTGTGATTCTCGGGAATCAGCAGCAGGTTTTTTGCGTCCGGGCAATATTTTTCGATCGCGGCCATCGCGGCTTGCACGGCCAGCGGCAGCATTTCCGGCGACAGATTGTTGAAACCGCCCGGGAACAGGTTGGTATCCACCGGCGCCAGCTTGAAGCCCGCGTTGCGCAGGTCGACGGAACAATAGAACGGCGGCGTGTGCTCTTGCCACTCCATGCGGAACCAGCGCTCGATCGCAGGCGTTGCGCCCAGGATTTTCTTTTCCAGGTCGAGAAGCGGACCGTTGAGGGCGGTGACAAGATGCGGAACCATAAAAGACCTTCTGCGCGTGCTCGGTAGCGATTGGACGGAAATTAGACAACGTAGCGGCTGGCGTCGGATGGCAAGTACCGATAACAAAACCGTCAGGAACCGGCCATTTTAGCGGGATTCTGGCTATTACGTCGCCCGCCACACGGCAATATCTGGTGGAGAGGCTTTTTACATGGCGGCGTTGTCGTTTTTTTAAAGAGGCATAAAAAAAGCGCCCGGACCGGAGTCGCGGGCGCTTCTGAAGAGGGCTCGAAAGCCCCCGGGAAACTGATCAGGAGTGGTAAGCCGACTCGCCGTGGCTGGAGATGTCCAGACCTTCGCGTTCTTCTTCTTCCGTCACACGCAGACCGATCACGATGTCGACCAGCTTGTAGGCGATGAAGGAGACCACGCCCGACAGGATCACTGTGGTCAGCACGCCCTGGAACTGAATCCAGACCTGACCGCCGATCGAGTAGTCGGGAGCGACTGCGTTGGCGACGTAGTCATAGATACCTGTGCCGCCCAGGCTAGGCGCAGCGAACACGCCAGTCAGGATCGCACCCAGGATACCGCCCACGCCGTGCACGCCGAACACGTCCAGCGCATCGTCCGAACCCAGCAGCTTCTTCAGGCCGGTGACACCCCACAGGCACAGCAGACCGGCCAGCAGGCCCATCACGACCGCACCGCAGACACCGACGAAACCGGCTGCAGGAGTAATCGCCACCAGACCGGCGACCGCACCCGACGCTGCACCCAGCATCGAAGGCTTGCCCTTGCCGATCCATTCACCGAAGCTCCACGACAGCACTGCAGCAGCAGTTGCGAGGATGGTGTTGACGAAGGACAACGCAGCACCGCCGTTGGCTTCCAGACCGGAGCCGGCATTGAAACCGAACCAGCCGAACCACAGCAGCGAGGCGCCGACCATGGTCAGAGTCAGGCTATGCGGCTTGAACGCTTCCTTGCCGTAACCGACGCGCTTGCCGATCACATACGAACCGACCAGACCGGCGATCGCAGCGTTGATGTGCACCACGGTGCCGCCGGCATAATCCAGCGCGCCCTTCTGGAACAGCCAACCCGAAATCGCAGTCGCCTTTTCTGCAGCAGCAGCGTCGGTGAATGCATCCGGACCAGGCCAGAACCAGACCATGTGCGCCATCGGCAGATACGAGAAAGTGAACCACAGGATCGAGAACACGATCACGGCGGAGAACTTCACGCGCTCTGCGAAGGAACCGATAATCAGCGCCACGGTGATGGCTGCGAACGCGCCCTGGAAGGCCACGAACGACAGCTCGGGAATCACGACGCCCTTGCTGAAAGTCGCAGTGGTCGAATCGCCGTTCAGGCCGTGCAGGAACAGACGATCGAAGCCGCCGAAGAACGCGCTGCCTTCGGTGAATGCGATGCTATAGCCGTAGACGAACCACAGGATGTAGATCAGCGAGAAGATCACGAAACATTGCATCAGCACCGACAGCATGTTCTTGCTGCGGACCAGGCCGCCGTAGAACAGGCCCAGGCCCGGCAAGGTCATCAGGATCACGAATGCAGTACATACCAGCATCCAGGCCGTGTCGCCCTTGTTCGGAACAGGCGCCGGCGCAGCGGCGGCGGCAGCAGCCGGAGCCGCTGCAGGCGCCGCGGCCTTCGGTGCATCAGCCTTTGGCGCTTCCGCCGCAGGAGCAGCCGCGACGGCGGCTTCCGGCTTCGGCGCGTCTTGCGCCTGGGCCGGTGCGGCAAAACCTACCGCCAACAACAACGTGCCGATTGCGAGCGCACTTGAAAACATTTTTTTGATACTCATTACTGTTCCCCCTTAAAGAGCGTCTTTGCCGGTTTCGCCGGTACGGATGCGGATAACGTCCAGCAGATCCTGTACAAAGATCTTGCCGTCGCCGATTTTGCCTGTGCGTGCTGCAGCCTCGATGGCTTCCAGCGCGCGCTCGACGATGGAATCGTCGACTGCGGCTTCGATCTTGGTCTTCGGCAGGAAGTCCACAACATATTCCGCACCGCGATACAGCTCGGTGTGGCCCTTTTGGCGCCCGAAGCCCTTGACTTCCGTCACGGTGATGCCTTGCACGCCGATCGCCGACAAGGCTTCACGCACCTCGTCGAGCTTGAATGGTTTGATGATCGCTGTAATCAGTTTCATACCGACCTCAATTAGAAAGTTTTGCTGAGAGAAAACACGACGCCGTTCTTGCCTACGTTCTTGGAGCCGTCCGATGCTGGTGTGGTGGAAACGCCGTCTTTCAGATCGGTGCCGACATAGGCGACGCCCAGAGTGATGCCGGCCAGGTCGTCAAACGTCTTGCTCAGGCCGATTTTCCAGTCGTTGTAGCTGGATGCCGCCGGAGAGCCGTGGATGGTCTGGTGACCCAGATGCAGACCCAGCATCACGCCATAGTAGGTTTCGAAATTGCCGCCCAGATCGTAGTACTGGCTATATTTGCTGTTGGTCGCGCCGAACAAATTGGTAAGGGATTGCGAGTATTTGAAGTAAGCAGGGCCGTAACCGACCTGGCCGTACAGTTCAAAGGTATTGGCGTTCTTGGCGATGTTCGCGTAGTTGTTGCGTGGATAGTAGTAATACAGGCCGCCGACGTCATAAGTGAAGCCACCGCCGATGTCGCCGCGCTTACCGGCATACAGATCCCACTCGATATTGCCCTTGCCGCCGTTGCCGACGGTGTCCTTGATCCACTTGATGTTGGTCAGCCATGTGCCGGCATACAGACCTGTCGGGTTGTGCGTGTAGTCAGCACCAACTTGCAGAGCGGGATCGAAGCGAGTTTGTGTCAGGCCGCGATAACGGTAGTCGCTGACGACGGCAGCGTTGAACGTCACTTCATTATCTGGCTTGGGTGCGTCTTCCGCGTGTGCGAAGCTGGTGACAAACGATGCTGCGACTGCTGTTGCAAGAATCAATTTTTTCATGGCGTCCCTCTAAGTTTCTGTTAAACAACAAATTGTTCATTTCTGCACAATCTGTATAGCAGGAGCCATGCCAACCCTTTTTTAGCTGTTTGCGTTCCTTTTTTTAGGGCAAACCAACATTCCAATTAGGCATTTTTTATTTTATTCCCAAAAATAGTGCATTAAAGTGAAACACAAACCTGGTCGCACAACAATAGTGCGCAACAATTTCGACACAACATTTTCCACTGGGAAATTTTTGTTTTTTATGGTGCATGACTGGGCGCGGTTTTGCCACCCGGTTGGGCACGAGGGGGAATGTTGTAAAAATGCAATTAATGAGTGATTGTTTTTGACCCGACTACATCATGGTTTTTATGGGTCAAGTATCACTGCTTGCGCGACCGGCGCTGAACGTTTGCGCGCAACGCCGTTCTGACTGAGTAACCGTCACTTTAATGGCGCCGAGGCCTTTTGCACCGCTTTGTTTTCCCGCAGGACAACGAAAGCGCTACACTTGTCGGATCGTCATTATTCATAAAAGGAAGCATCATGGACAAACCACAATTCTTCGAAGATATTCAATCCAAGATCAATAAGGCCATCGAGAACTCGCCGGCCAAGGATATCGAAAAGAACGTCAAGGCCATGCTGAGCCAGGGCTTCTCCAAGCTGGACCTGGTCACCCGCGAAGAATTCGACATCCAGGCGCAGGTGTTGGCCAAAACCCGCGCCAAACTGGAAGAGCTGGAAGCCCGCGTGGCCGAGCTCGAAGCGCGCCAGAAAGCCTCCTGATCCGGTCCCGATGAGCCTTGCTGTATTGAAAAGCCGTGCGCTGGCGGGCATGCATGCGCCACAAGTCACGGTGGAAGTACACCTGGCCAACGGCCTGCCGTCCTTCACCATCGTCGGCCTGCCGGAAACCGAGGTCAAGGAATCCCGGGACCGCGTACGCGCCGCATTGCAGAATGCGCGCTTTGCATTCCCCGCCAAGCGAATCACCGTCAACCTCGCACCGGCGGATCTGCCCAAGGAATCCGGCCGTTTCGATCTGCCGATTGCGCTGGGTATCCTGGCCGCCTCCGGACAAATGCCCGGCGATGGCCTCGACGAGTACGAATTCGCGGGCGAGCTCTCGCTGTCGGGCGATCTGCGCGCGATCCGCGGCGCACTGGCGATGACATACGCCATGCGCACCTCGCATCACAGCGACGGTCGCCGGCGCATCTTCATCCTGCCGCGCGAGAGCGCCGACGAAGCCGCGCTGGTCGCCGACGCCACCATTTTCCCCGCCGACTCGCTGCTGCAGGTCTGCGCCCATTTCGCCGCCCGCGGCAGCGACAGCGACGCCCGGCTGACGCAGCACCGGCCGGCGATCAGGTCTTCTGCGCCTGCTTATCTCGATTTCTCCGACGTCAAAGGCCAGTTGCAAGCCAAGCGCGCACTCGAAGTCGCGGCCGCCGGCGGTCACAGCGTGCTGCTGGTCGGTCCTCCCGGCACCGGCAAGTCGATGCTGGCGGCGCGATTTCCGGGCATCTTGCCGCCCATGACGGACGAAGAAGCGCTGGAATCGGCGGCGGTGCAATCGCTGACCGGCGGCTTTTCCACCGCACGCTGGAAGGTGCGTCCCTATCGCGCGCCACACCACACCGCATCCGGCGTAGCGCTGGTGGGCGGCGGCGGCACGCCGCGTCCCGGAGAAATTTCGTTGGCGCACCGCGGCGTGTTGTTCCTCGACGAGATCCCCGAGTTCGACCGCAAGGTGCTGGAAGTACTGCGCGAGCCGCTCGAATCGGGCCAGATCACGATTTCACGGGCGGCGCGCCAGGCCGATTTCCCGGCGCGCTTCCAATTGATTGCCGCCATGAATCCGTGCCCGTGCGGCTTCCTCGGCGCGCTTCATCGCGAATGCCGCTGCACGCCGGATCAGGTGGCGCGTTACCAGGGCAAGATTTCAGGTCCCCTGCTGGACCGCATCGACATGCAAATCCAGGTCGGCGCCATCGCCCACGACGATCTGCTGCAACAAGCCGCCGGCGAATCATCCGCGCACATCGCCGCGCGCGTGACGCAGAGCTTCGAGGCGCAACAACAGCGCCAGCGCAAAAGCAACCATCTGCTGTCGACCACTGAAATCGACCTGTACTGCAAACCCGACGCCGCCGGCGAAGATTTGCTGCGTACTGCGATGACGCGTCTGAACTGGTCGGCGCGCGCCTATCATCGCGTGCTGAAGGTGGCGCGCACGGTGGCCGACCTGGCGGCCGAACCGGTGATCGGCAAGGCCCATATCGCCGAGGCGATTCAATATCGACGGGCGCTGCGCGAGCAATAATCCGGGATCGGAACAACGTCATCCCCCTGCGACCGGCTCGCCTGTCAGGCGGCCTTGAGCAGCCGGCGTACAAACCACGCAATCACCAGCGCGAACACCGCCAGTCCCAACCACTGCGCGGCCGGCGCAAAACCGGCGCCGACCAGGGCCAGCGGATCGTCGCGTCCGGTCGCGCCGATCACCGCCGCCAGGATCACGCCCATGAGGCTTTCGCCGACGATCAGCCCGGAGGTCACGAGCACGCCGCGCCGCTCGATGCGCTCCACCCCGGCCCGGTCGCCGGACGCCTTGCGTCTGGCCAGATGCAGCTGCAAGCCCCACGCGATCAGCGCGCCCGCCACCAGCGCCATGCCCACCGATGGCGGCAGGTAGATGCCCAGGCCGACTGCCAGCGCCGGCACGCGCGCCTTGCTGCCGCGTTTTTCCAGGATGACATCGATGATGATCAGCAGCGCGCCGATGGCCACGCCGATCAGAATCATGGTCCAGTTCAGTTGACGCGTGAAGATGCCATTGGCGATGGCCGTCATCAGCGTCGCCTGCGGCGCCGCCAGCGCATGCGAGGCATCCATGCCGGGACGCGGCAGCGCGCCGACGAAGCCATAGGCGTTGTAGAGCAACTCAAGGATCGGCGAGATCACCGCTGCGCCGACCACGCAACCGATCAGCAGCGCGATTTGCTGGCGGTAAGGCGTCGCGCCCACCAGCCAGCCGGTCTTGAGGTCTTGCAGGTTGTCGTTGGCGATGGCCGCGATGGCGATGATAGCCGAGGTGACGAAGATCGCCAGCGCAATGGGCAACTTGCCGGAACCGGGCGCGTCGAGCAGATGATCGACGCTGCCCGAGGCCAGCAGCAACAGCGACACCAGGATCATCGCGATGATGCCGACGCCGGAAATCGGACTGCTCGACGATCCCACCAGCCCGGCCATGTAGCCGCAGGCCGCCGCCACCAGGAAACCGAACACGCACGAAAACACCAGGCTCATGAGCACCAGTCCGCACAACAGCGGTAGCGACAGGCCGGCGTCGATCAGGAACACCGCGAAGATCAGCGTCAGCAACGCCATCACGGCGATGCCGATCAAGGCAATCGCGCGCACCGGCAAATCACGGTCGGTCAGCGGCCGCTCACTGCCGTCGTCGAGCGTGCTGCGGCTGCGCAGCGACTCGCGCACGCCCGCCACCATCGGCAGGAACAACGTGATCAGTGTCCACACCGCCGCCACGCCGATGGTGCCGGCGCCCATGAAGCGCACCTGGCTGCTCCACAGGCCGGTGGCGTACGCGGCGAGTGCGGCGCCCTGCGGCGCGGGCGTCAGCACGCTCAGGATCGGTACGGCAAACACCCAGCTGATGATCACGCCGATCAATACCGCCACGCCGGCGACGATGCCGATCAGGTAACCGGCGCCAAGCAGGGCCAGCGAAAATCCCAGCGGCAAGCGGAAGATCGCATTGCCGGCGCCGACCCAGACATTCAATCCCTCCGACAGCAGCCGAAAACCGCCGGTGACCAGCCCCACCGCCGCCGAGACGATGCTGCCGGCCCAGATGTCGTTGAGCCCTCTGCGCACATCGTCGCCGCCGGCGGTATCGGCATTGCCGACGCGCAGGATTTCCGCCGCCGCAAGCCCTTCCGGATACGGCAGTTCGCTTTGCACCACCATCACCCGCCGCAGCGGAATCGTGAACAGCACGCCGAGCATGCCGCCCGCAGCGCAGATACCGAACGTCTGCCAATACGGGAAACCCTGCCAATGGCCGATCATCACCAGTCCGGGCAGGATGAAGATCACCGACGACAGCGTGCCCGCAGCCGAGGCCTGCGTCTGCACCATGTTGTTTTCAAGGATGCCGGAGGAGCCGAACAGGCGCAGCACCGCCATCGAAATCACCGCCGCGGGGATGGCCGACGAAAAGGTCAGGCCGACCTTCAGGCCCAGGTAAACGTTGGACGCCGTAAACACGACGGTGATGAGCGCACCGAGAACGACGCCGCGCAGCGTCAGTTCGGCCACGTCGGCCACGTTGTGCTGTGCGACACCGGAGTGAGGATCAGGCATGGGAAATGTCTCCTTCTTGAATTGCCGTTGGCCGGTTGGAATGATCTGCCGTCATTTCGTCCCATCTGCCCCGTCTGCCTCTTCTTCTGCGGCTGCGCCGTTTGCTATCATGAGGCTCTTCGAAAAAATTCCGCCGCCATGAACCAGCTCATCCGCCTTGCCGTCGCCTCCCTGCTGCTGGCTTTGACCGCCGGCATCGCATTCGGTGCCGCAAGTTCAACGCCTGCGGAAAGTGTCGCCAGTGAACGCGATATCGACAAGGCAATGAATCCCTTGCCGCCCGGCGCGCAAAAGAGCCTCAACCTCGACCTCGGTAACGCCGGCAGGAATCCCGGCGACAAAACACCGCCGGCAACCCTGAGCCCACGCTGCCGCCAGCTGCGCGCCGACATCGACCGCGCCCGCCACGCGCCGCCTGAACCGCCGCGCGACACCTATCCGGAAGGGCCGCGCCGCGACGGCAGGCGTGCAGCACCGATGCCTCCGCCGTCACCGATGCCCGGTCTGCAGGTGCAATCGTCCAACAGCTTGCCGGGCCGTCCTTCCGGCGACATCGAATACAGCCGGCGCGCCAGGGCGGAAGACCAATTCCAGCGCGAATGCCAATAAACGGCGACACTTGACGGTCGCTTGAAGGTCGCCTTCGGGCCGCGCCTGTCGACCCAGACTCTCATCCTTATCTGATCGATTCATCCATGCTCATTGGAATACTTTGCGCGCTGTGCGCCGGCCTGATGTGGGGCCTGGTGTTTGTCACACCGCTGCTGCTCGGCGATTACCCCGGCGTGGTGCTGTCGCTGGGACGCTATGTCGCCTTCGGCCTGATCGCGCTGGTGCCGGCCTGGTTCGATCGCCGTCGCATCGGACTGCTGAACCGGCAGGACTGGACCGTGGCCTTCAAGCTGGCGCTGGTCGGCAACCTGCTCTACTACGCCATGCTGGCCACCGCGATCCAGCTGGCCGATGCACCGTTGCCGACGATGCTGATCGGCACCTTGCCGATCGTGATTTCGGTGTGCGCCAACTGGCGTCCAGGCCATGTCTCGGAATCGGTTGCATGGAGCAGGCTGGCGCCGTCGCTGGTGATCCTTTGCCTGGGCCTGACACTGGTCAACAGCAGCGAACTGGAACGTCTGCGCAGCACCATCGGCAACATGCGTTCCACCACCGACTATGCGCTGGGCTGCATCATCGCCGTCTGCGCCATCGCCGCCTGGACCTGGTATCCGATCGTCAATTCCCGTTACCTGCGCACCCACACGCACATCAACTCAATCACTTGGGCCACCGCGCAGGGACTGGCCACATTGCCGATGGCGCTGATCGGCTTCACGCTGTTCGGGATCTGCGGTTACGCCAGCGGCAGCGATTATGCGTTCCCGCTGGGACCGCGCCCCGGCGTCTTCGTCGTCACGATGCTGGTGATCGGACTGTCGGCCTCGTGGCTGGGCACGCTGCTGTGGAACAAGGCCAGCCAGTTGCTGCCGACGGCGCTGGTGGCGCAGCTGATTGTGTTCGAAACGCTGGCGGCCTTGCTGTATGCTTTCCTGCTGCGCGGCACGGCCCCCGATCTGCGCGTGCTGGCCGGCGTGGTGCTGCTGTGCATCGGCGTGGTCTACGGCGTGCGGACGTTTTCGCGCCGGGCTGCGGTTTCCCATTCATCCTGATTTTTCCACGACCATGCGCCAGATATCCGCTGCCTTTTCCGTCGCTCTGCTCGCTCTCTTTGCCTGTGCATTGACGGCCTGTTCGCCGAAATACAACTGGCGCGAAGCCCATGGCGAAAAGATTCAGTTCACCGTGCTGCTGCCGGCCAAGCCGGCTTCCTTCACGCGCCAGATCGACCTGGACGGCCTGCCGGTGTCGATGACCATGACCGCCGCCGAAATTGACGGCGTCACGTTCGCCGTCGGCGCCGCCGAGCTGGCCGACGCCGCACAAACCCCGAAGGCGCTGGAAGCGATGCGCGTCGCGCTGATCAACAACATCGGCGGTGCCCCGGTGCCGGCGACGATTCCCGGCAAACCCGCCGGCGACCGCACCGTCGATGTAGTTGCCGCCGGCACGGCAGGCGGCCGGCCGGTACGGCTCATGGCGCGGCTGCTGGCGCGCGACAAGCGCATTTACCAGGTGCTGATCGTCGGCCCGGAGAAATCCATCGAAGCCGAACACGCCGAAACCTTTTTCACCTCGTTTGCTCCAAGCTGACACGCCCGGGGGCCGGCGCAGATGACAAGGGCAGCGCGTCCGGGGTATTCTGTCAGCCTGCCGTAAAACCATTAGGCAATAATAAGCACCAAGGCGTTATCCGGAAGGAAACAGGCGGATACGCTCTCATCAACACCAATACCCTGAGGAAATATGCTGGTAACGTTCAAATCAAAAGCGGCTGCAGATGTTGTCATGTATGAATCCCATGCCAAGCCCATCCTCGACATGTTGCACAAGGACATCAAGCGCGGCGTGATCACCGCGGCCGAAAGCGCCGACGCGGTCGCACTGATCGAGAAGCAGATCGACAGCAGCAAGGCCCACGAAGCTGCCGAAGCCCTGGAGCGCGATGTGCATGCGCATCACAACGCCAACGGCGACGACAACGGCCATGAAAAAATCGAACCGGTGACGTTTTCGGCCCGCGCCTATCCGCTGCTGGACATGCTCCGTGAAGCGAAAAAGGGAAATTACGACGTGCTGTGGGGCGTCTGAGTCAGGCAGACCCATTGCTGTAATGCCAAACGACTGCAGGAGCCTTGGGCTCCTGCAGTCGTTTGTACAGGCTGAAAAAATTACTTCGCGCGAGTGCGCAGCTCGGTGCAGTAGTACAGCAAGGCCAGCGCCGGGAACGCAAATCCCAGCCAGGTGGTGGCGCTCCAGCCGCCCTGCGCATAAATCCATCCCCCCAGCGCCGAACCGAGCGCGCCGCCGCCGAAGAAAGTGGCCATGAACAGGCCGTTGAGGCGGCTACGAATTTCGCCGCCGAGCGCATAGATAGCGCGCTGGCTCAGCACCAGGTTGGCCGAGACGCCGAAGTCGAGCAGGATCGCCGAGGCCAGCAACACCATCAGCGACGATTCGCGTCCGCCGCCCCAGAAATGCGTCATCAGGAACGAGGCGGCGACCGCCAGCATGGCGACGCAGGTGGCCGGACGACTCCAGCCGCGGTCGGCCACGCGACCGGCAATCGGCGCTGCAATCACACCGATCACGCCGGCGAAGGCGAACAGCGCAATGCCCTTTTGCGACATGTTGAAGGTCGGACCGGCCAGGAACAGCGGCGAAGTGGTCCAGTACAGGCTGAACGCCGCGAACATCATGGCGTGGTACGCCGAACGGCGGCGCAGGATGGGCGTGGTCCGCACCAGATGCCACATCGACGCCAGCAAGGCCCCATAGTGCATGCCGGCCGGCGGACGGCGCGCCGGCAGGTAGCGCGCCAGCACCAGGGCCAGCAAGGCGATGGCCACTGCCGACATGCCGAAGATCGCGTGCCAGCCGAACAGGTCCGCCACCAGGCTCGACAACGGCCGCGCCAGCAGTATCCCCATCAGCAAACCGCTCATGACGTTGCCGACCGCGCGCCCGCGGGTCTCCGGCAGCGACATGTGCGCGGCATACGGCACCAGTACCTGGGCGCCCACCGAACTGACCCCGATCACGAACGCCGCCAGGAAAAACTGCGCAGCGCTCTGCGCAAAAGCGGCGCCGACCAGCGCGACGCAGGTGATCGCGAGCAGCACCAGCACCATCTTGCGGTTTTCGATCAGGTCGCCGGCCGGCACGATGAACAGCAGGCCGAGACCGTAGCCGATCTGCGCCAGCGTGACGATCAGGCCTGCGGCCCCGGGCGAGATGCCGGTGGCGACCGCGATCGGGCCGATCAGCGGCTGGGCGTAGTAGAGATTGGCGACGATGATGCCGCAGGCCGCCGCCAGCAGCGTAATCATCCAGCCGGCGATATCCTGTTGCTTGCCTTGCAATGCTGCAGCGGTACCCATGAGACGGAGCCTTCGGTCGAAAAATGAGGAGCACACTGTAGCCGAATCGGCCGGTTCTTGCCGGCCTGGGACCACTTTCATCGTCATGCCGGCGTTCCGGCATAGCGCCACCGCCTTCGTCGCTGGTACACTGACGCTCCGCATGGGCGCCCGGGCATCGTCAAGTTCGCGTCTCAAACATGGCTGGAACGCGTGATCGGCGGCGCCTTCATCGGCCTCGGCGTCAAACCGGCCCTTAGCAAGCAATAATGTGACCCACCTTTCCCTGAAAACCGATTCCCTGGCTCATGCCCTGCACGGCGCTGCACGCGCCATCGCCGACGTGCGCGCCGGCACCGCGCTGCCGCAAGCCCTGGCGCGCCTGTTCGCCCAGCCCGACATGACCCCCCAGGCACGGGGAGCAATCCAGGACCTGGCCTACCTGTCGATGCGCCGCCTTGGCCTGGCCGACGGCTTGCTGTCCCTGCTCGCCAACAAACCGCCGCAGCCGGAAGTGCTGCACGGCCTGCTGACCTGTGCGCTGAGCCTGCTGCTGGACGAGGACCATCCGGCCTACGACGCTTTCACCGTGGTCAACCAGGCCGTCGAAGCGGCTGCCGCCGACGCCGAAATGAGCCATGCCAAGGGCGTGGTCAACGCCATCCTGCGGCGCTTCCTGCGCGAGCGCGCGACGCTGCTGCCGCAAGTGGAAAAGACGCCTCCCGGCGCCTGGAATTATCCGACCTGGTGGATCGACCGCCTCAAGGGCGCCTATCCGGCCCAATGGCAAGACATTCTGCGGGCCGGCAACGCCGCGCCGCCGCTGACGCTGCGCGTGAACCGCCGCAAGTCGAACGCGCCCGATTACCTGCACCTGCTGGCCCTCAACGGCATCGGCGCACGCCAGGTCGGCGCCGACGCGGTGCGGCTCGACAAACCGCTGCCGGTGAGCCAGATTCCGGGCTTCGCCGACGGCCTGGTGTCGGTGCAGGACGCCGCCGCGCAGATGGCGGCGCCGCTGCTCGACGTGCAGGACGGCATGCGCGTGCTGGACGCCTGTGCGGCGCCGGGCGGTAAGACCGGTCATCTGCTGGAATGCGCCGACCTCGATCTGGTGGCGCTGGACCATGACCACAAACGCCTGCGCCGCATCGAGGAAAACCTGCAACGCCTGCAACTCAAGGCGCAATTGCTGGCCGGAGACGCCCGCAACAGCCAGGATTGGTGGGGCGGAGAACAGTTTGACCGCATCCTCGCCGATGTCCCCTGCACGGCCTCGGGAATCGTGCGCCGCCATCCCGATATCCGCTGGCTGCGCCGCAAAAACGACACGGCGCAACTCACAACACTTTCCGCCCAAATACTCGACAATCTTTGGCAGATGCTAAAGCCGGGTGGTAAATTGCTGCTGGTGACATGCTCGTTGTGGCCGCAGGAATCGGAAGAACAGGCCGCCGCGTTTGCCAAACGCCATCAAGATAACCAAGAAGGCAATCACGCCGTCCGACTGCCAGCTCCAGGTCAATTGCTGCCGACCGCCAGTGCAGAAACCGACCATGACGGCCTGTTTTATGCGCTGTTTCAAAAAACTGGACCATGAATTGACGCAATCGGCTCTTATTTCCACGCATATGCCGTCATTCCGCCAACTTCCGTCGGCGGCCCCGGCAACCTCATTGCATCCTTCCCGATGGCTGCGGCGCGTACTGCTGGCGCTGGTATTGCTGTTCTGCCAGGCCGGCATCCAGGCTGCGGAAATCGATGTCGTCCAGGCTTCGCTGGAAGCCACCGACGACGGCTACCGGCTGTCGACGTCGTACTCCTTCGAACTCAACCGCAGCCTGGAAGATGCACTGGTGCGCGGCGTGCCGCTGTATTTCACCACCGACGTCCAGCTTACGCGGCGGCGCTGGTACTGGTTCGACGAAGTCTCCATCTCGCTTTCCCGCACGATGCGCATTTCGTATAACGTGCTGACCCGGCAGTACCATGCTTCCACCAGCGGCCAGCTGCAGCAGAGTTTTTCCACGCTGGAAGACGCCATGTCGCTGATCCGCCGGCCGCCGCGCTGGAACATCGCCGACAAGAACACCCTCAAGTCCGGCGACGTCTACAACGTCGGCCTGCGCATGCGCCTGGACGTGGCGCAATTGCCCAAACCGTTCCAGATCAACGCGCTCAACAATAGCGACTGGCGGCTTTCCTCCGACTGGAAAGAATTCACCTTCAAAGTAGAATGACCCGTACCTTGCGCTATTTGCTGGTGGTGGGCGGCGGCGTCATCAGCATCCTGCTGTTCCTGCTGGCGTCCGCCTCCGAAAACTCCGCCTTGTTCGATCAGCACTATCCGTGGCTGCTGGGTCTCAACGCCCTGGCCGCGATAGCGCTGCTGCTGCTGGTCGTGCTGCTGCTGACGCGACTGTACAAGCGCTACCGGCGCGGCAAGTTCGGCTCCAGATTGCTGGCGCGGCTGGTGATGCTGTTTGCGCTGATCGGCATCCTGCCCGGTGCAGTCATCTACCTGGTGTCGGTGCAGTTCGTGTCGCGCTCGATCGAGTCGTGGTTCGACGTGCGCATGGAAGCGGCGCTGGAATCCGGCCTCAACCTCGGCCGCAATGCGCTCGATTCCTCCCTGACCGACCTGGCCTCGCGCGGGCGTGCAATGGCGCAGGAACTGTCCGATATGTCGGAGTCCGAACAGGTCACCTATCTGTCGCGCCAGCGCGACCAGAGCATGGAAATCACCGTGGTCAACGCCAACGGCCAGGTGCAGGCAACCGTGGGGGGACGCATCGGCGTGCTCACGCCTACCCTGCCGACCGCAGCGATGATACGCCAGGCCCGTCTCTCGCGCGGTTTCTCGGTGGTGGAAAGCGATGACTCTCGCCCGCTCAACGGCGAGTCGGATGCCGACGGCAACCTGCGCCTGCACGTGGTCATCGCCGTACCGGCCTCGTCCAAGGCCATGGGCCTGCAGAACGACAGCCGCTTCCTGCAGATCCTGCAGCCTGTGCCGGACTACCTCGCCACCAACGCCGAAACCTTGCGATTGGCTTACAGCGAATACCAGCAGCGCTCGGTGGCGCGTTCGGGCCTGCGCAAGATTTACATCGTCACGCTGACGCTCACGCTGCTGCTGGCCATCTTCGGCGCCATCGCCAGCGCCTTCCTGATCGCCAGCGATCTAGCCAAACCGTTGCTGCTGCTGGCCGAAGGCACCAAGGCGGTGGCCGAAGGCAACCTCTCGCCGCGCCCCATCGTCAGCACCTCGGATGAACTCGGCACGCTGACGCAGTCGTTCAACACCATGACGCGGCAATTGCTGGAAGCCCGCACCTCGGTCGAAAGAAACCGCGCCGAGCTGGAAAACGCCAAGGCCTACCTGGAATCCGTGCTGGCCAACATGTCGGCCGGCGTGATGGTGCTCGACAGCGAGTTCTGCATCGTCAGCGTCAACGACTCGGTGCGCCGCATCCTCGGTTACGACTTCAACGGCAGCACCGGCACGCCGCTGCACACCATCGACGGCCAGGCATTGTTTGCCGAAGCGATCATCAAGGCCTTCTCGGAGCAGCGCGCCCACCTCGCCGACAGCGCCGAAGACGGCCTGCACTGGCAACAGCAGATCGAACTGCCGCACCGCAGCAGCAATGGCGCCGGCGACAACACCGAAACCAGCAAGGACGGCAGCAAAACCATCCTGCTGGCGCGCGGTTCGCATCTCCCGGTGCAAAGCGGCGTCGGCTACGTGGTGGTGTTCGATGACATCAGCAAGGTCATTTCGGCGCAGCGTTCGATCGCCTGGGGCGAAGTGGCGCGGCGCCTGGCGCATGAAATCAAGAATCCGCTCACGCCCATCCAGCTGTCGGCCGAACGCCTGCAGATGCGCCTGGCCGACAAGCTGCTGCCGGCGGATGCCGCCATCCTCGACAAGAGCACGACCACCATCGTCAACCAGGTCAGCGCCATGAAGCGCATGGTCGACGACTTCCGCGAATACGCCAAGACGCCGCCGGCCAAACCCTCGGCGCTCGATCTCAACGCATTGACCGAGGAAATCCTGCACCTCTACCTGGCCGGCGACGGCCGCGATACCATCCACGCGCGCCTGGCCCCCGATCTGCCGAAGGTGATGGGCGACGCCACCCAGCTGCGCCAGGTCATCCACAACCTGCTGCAGAATGCTCAGGACGCGGTTGCCGAGAACGGCGACGTCACACCGCATATCGATGTCGTCACCGAACTGGTCAAGTACCCGGGTTCCAACGGCGTTGCGCGCAGCGCCGTACGGCTCTCCATCACCGACAATGGACCCGGCTTCGATCAGAAAATTTTAGCCAGTGCGTTCGAACCTTATGTAACATCCAAACCTAAAGGGACGGGTTTGGGCTTGGCAATGGTTAAGAAAATAGTCGACGAACATGGAGGTCGCATCGATATCCAAAATCGTAGCGATACAAGAGGCGCAAAAATACTGATTTTGCTGTTAAAGTTAGCGTCCGATGCATAAGGATTAAGATTTTTCTCATTGCTGCCGTTGATACATGGGTCTTTACCAAGTAAGGTTGCGAAATTAGCCCGGCGCTGTTGTGTGTCTGTGTGCCGTATTCAGATACCGTTCCAGTCATAACCCAGCCAGATTGATTTTTGCAGCAGTGCTGTGAAGAGTTCAGCGGTTGCACGGAAAATCTCAAAAATATCTAGTGAGGAAAGCAGGCACATGGCTAACATCCTGGTCGTCGACGACGAAATGGGTATCCGCGAGTTGCTCTCGGAAATTTTGGGCGATGAAGGACATGTCGTAGCAACCGCCGAGAACGCTCAGCAAGCGCGCGAGTTGCGGTTGAGTAGCGTTCCGGATCTGGTGCTGCTGGATATCTGGATGCCGGACACCGACGGCGTCACCCTGCTCAAGGAATGGCAGCGCGATGGCTTGTTGACCATGCCCGTGATCATGATGTCGGGTCATGCCACCATCGACACCGCCGTCGAAGCGACCCGCATCGGCGCACTCAATTTCCTCGAAAAGCCGATCGCCCTGCAAAAACTGCTCAAGGCGGTCCAGCAAGGTTTGTCGCACAGCCGCGAACCGGCGCGTCCGGTGTCGTACATCCGTCCGACCGTCGCCGCCAGCGCCGACAGCGTCGATCACCACGCCAGCCCTCTGTCGTCCTATGCGCCGCCAAGCGCCACCGACACGCTGCATCACGGCCTGGCAGCGGCGCCGGCCTATGCGCCCATCGCCGACAACGCCTCCAACATCTCCTTCGACCTGCCGTTGCGCGAGGCGCGCGACGCCTTCGAACGCGCCTATTTCGAATACCACCTGGTGCGCGAAAACGGCAGCATGACGCGCGTGGCCGAGCGCACCGGCCTGGAGCGCACGCACTTGTACCGCAAACTCAAGCAGCTTGGCGTCGAGCCGGGCAAACTGTCCAAGAAAAACCTTTGAACGGCCCTCGTCTGACGGCGCAATGCCGTCGGACGTCCGTTTGCCGCACTACCGGCATTTCCCCTCGCCGCGGTTTTCCCCTTCTGTTCCCGCTACCGTAGTTTTACTGCCGCCTCCGTTCCGGCTTGATTGCCGGCAAGCCCGGCGTGGCGCCGCTTCATGTGGTCTCCGCGGCAAGATCGTCAACAGGTTCTCAGGAACCTTCTTGTTTCCACCCCCTCCATTCCTGTAGGGCCGGCCGCTATGGCCCTGCAAGCTCGCCCGTTCTTCATGTCATTTTGTCATTCGGGCAAAAGTTATCGGCAATTGCGCCGTAACCATATTCAGGGAGACGCAACAGCGACGCCGCCAGGAGCGACCGTCGCATCACCCTTGAAATACCCCGATATGACGCCACTTCCTTTTCAAAGCTTAAGCATTTGCACAAGGAGCCACTATGAACCTGATCTACAACAGTGAGCAATACAGCGTCGTTGAATTCGGTGCCGACCGCGACCACGAAGCCCTGCGTTTCGGCGGCTATGAAATCATGGACAAATCCGGCCAGCGTGAAATCTACATCGACGGCCCGGCCGCCGAACTGTTCCGCAAGGACGTACAAGACCTGATCGCGACGGAACCGTCGATGGAAGACATCGATACCTTCCTCAGCAAGTACGATCTGATGATGCGTCATCCAATGACGCTGCACTGATCCGGCCTGCGGCCCGCCGGCGACGGCGGCGCTGCACCTCGCCGGATTATTCCCGGCCCGCACCGCTTGCGGCCGCGTTTCTGCTTCCGCCTTTGCTTCCACCTCTGCTTCTGCTTTTTCTTCCCGGCCTTCCCGCTTTATAATTTCAGGCTTGCGGCGCGTGCCGCGGTTTGCTTCCGCCTGACATCCGCCTCAATGAATTCCTTGCCCATCACCAGCAGCCAGACCGGCGTCCACGAACATTTGTCGGCGCTGGTTGCGCGCCATGCGGATGCCGGCGCGCCGTTTCGCAAGCCGGTAACCGACTACAACCGGCGCGCCTTCGAGCACAGCATCGCCGCCTGGAGGGCGGCCGGCGCCGCGCCGCTGATCCTCGACACCGGCTGCGGCGTCGGCCTGTCGACGCTGAACCTGGCGACCCAGTTCCCCGATCATTTCGTCATCGGCATCGACCAGTCGGAAGATCGCCTCGGGCGCAACACACAATGGGACGGGCCGCCGCCGGGTAACCTGTGCTTCATCCGCGCCGACCTGGTCGACTACTGGCGGCTGCTGCTGGAAGCAAAAGTCTTCCCGGCGCGCCAGTACCTGCTGTATCCCAATCCCTGGCCCAAGATCGGCCACCTGGCGCGGCGCTGGCATGGCCATGCGGTGTTCCCGAGCATCATCGCGCTGGGCGGCGTCATCGAATGCCGCAGCAACTGGCGGATTTACGTGGAAGAATTCGCCGCCGCGCTGACGCAACTGAGCGGACGGCCGACGGCCTGCGAAGCCTACGCCACCGACACGCCAATCACGCCGTTCGAGCGCAAATACCTCGCCTCGGGACACGCATTATGGCGCTGCCGCAGCGAGCTGCCGCCGCAGAAAAACGACGCCGGCTGAAGGCGGGTTTGCGCCGGGCGCAGTATCATAGGGCCTTTTTTGCCGCCCCGATTCCCGCGTTCTTCGTCATGACCCACACCACCGGATTGTCTGCATGAGCCTCGCCATCGTCGCCCTGGTGCTGTGCGCCGCCCTGTTGCACGCTTCCTGGAATGCCTTGCTGAAAAGCAGCGGCGACCGCCTGGCCTCGCTGACCATCATGACCATCGGTGCGGGCATCGGCGCGATTCCGCTGGTGCTGTTCACGCCCCTGCCGCATGCCGCCGCCTGGCCCTACATCATCCTGTCGGCGATCCTGCACACCGGCTACAACGTGTTCCTGATCCGCGCTTACCGCATCGGCGATTTCAGCCAGTCCTATCCGATTGCGCGCGGCTCGTCGCCCATGCTGGTGTCGATCGGCGCGGCCCTCTTCGTCGGCGAACAGATGAGCATCTACACCTGGCTGGGCGTGGCGCTGGTCTCGATCGGCATCATCAGCCTGGCCAACATCAAGGATCGCCACAACCTGTCCGGTCCGATTGCGGCCTTCACCACCGGCGCCTTCATCGCCGCCTACACCGTCACCGACGGCATCGGCGCGCGCGCTGCCGGCAATGCGCTGGCGTATTCAGGCTGGCTGTTCGTGCTCGACAGTTTCCCGCTAGCGCTGATCTTCATGTGGATGCACAGGCGCCTGCCGATGGCGGCCGAGCGCAAACAGAACTGGCTCAGCCTGGCGGGCGGCATGATGTCCTTGCTGGCTTACGGGATTGTGATCTGGGCCGTGACGCTGGCGCCCATGGGAACGGTGTCCGCGTTGCGCGAAACCTCGGTGCTGTTTGCGGCCCTGATCGGCACGCTCTTCCTGGGAGAGAAACTGACGATGCGGCGCATCTTCGCCTGCATCGTCATCACCCTCGGCGCCGTCGTGCTGGGTTGGCACCGATAGTCCAGGCAAGTTTCTAAATTTCCACCTTGGTGCCCAGCTCAACCACGCGGTTGGCCGGGATGTGGAAGAAGTCCGACGGCTTGGCGCCGTTCTGGTACATCCACGCAAACAGCTGCTCGCGCCACAGCGACATGCCCAGCAACTTGCTCGGCACCACCGTATCGCGCGCCAGGAAGAAGGACGTGTCCATCAGGTCGAACTCCATGCCGAACTGCGCCGCCGTCAAATCCAGCACCTTGTGCATTTCCGGCGCTTCCTTGAAGCCGAACGCAGCGCGCAGCAGATAGACGTTGCCGCCCAGATCCTTGAGCGTCAGGCGCTCTTCATCGGCGACGAACGGCACGTCCCAGATACTGATCTTCAGGAAAAACACCCGCTCGTGCAGGATGCGGTTGTGCTTGAGGTTGTGCAGCAGCGCCACCGGCACGGTATTGATGTTGCCGGTCATGAAGACCGCCGTGCCGCCAACGCGATGCGGCGGATGCGCCAGCAAGCCTTCGACGAAAGGTTCCAGCGGAATGCCGTCGTCCTTGATGCGGGTGCGCAGCAACATGCGGCCCGAGTACCAGGTCATCAGCAGGAAGAACGCCGCGCCGCCGAGCAGCAGCGGGAACCAGCCGCCATCGGCGATCTTCAGCAGGTTGGCCGTGAAGAATGCCAGATCGACCGTAATGAAAGCACCGATCACCAGCGTCACCAGCACCGGATGCCATTTCCATTCGGCGCGCATGACCACCGCCGCCAACATCGTGGTGATCACCATCGTGGTCGTCACGGCAACGCCGTAAGCCGCCGCCAGGTTGTCGGATTTCTTGAACGCCAGCACCACCGCCACCACCAGCACCAGCAGCATCCAGTTGATCAGCGGGATATAGATCTGGCCGCGCTCGTCTTCCGACGTATGCAGGATGCGCATGCGCGGCACGAAGCCCAGCAGGATGGCCTGGCTGGTCAGCGAGAACGCGCCCGAGATCACCGCCTGCGAGGCGATCACCGTGGCGAACGTCGCCAGCACCACCATCGGCACCAGCAGCATATCCGGCACCATCAGGTAAAACGGGTTCTTGATCGCTTCGGGATTCGACAACAGGTTGGCCCCCTGGCCAAAGTAATTGATCACCAGGCAAGGCATCACGGTATACAGCCACGCGAAGCGGATCGGCCGGATGCCGAAGTGGCCCATGTCGGCGTACAGCGCTTCGGCGCCGGTCAGCACCAGCACCACCGAGCCCAGCACGATGAAGGCCTGCAGCGAATGCTCGATCATGAAATGCACGGCGTAATACGGATTGATCGCCACCAGGATGTCCGGCGCCTTGAGGATGTGATACAGGCCCAGCGCTCCCAGCGAAATGAACCACAGGAACATGATCGGCCCGAACAGCTTGCCCACCAGGTTGGTGCCGTGGCGCTGGATCAGGAACAGGCCGATCAGGATCACCAGCGTCAGCGGGATCACGTAATGCGAAGTCCCCGGCGCCGCGATGTCCATGCCTTCCACCGCCGACAGCACCGAGATGGCCGGCGTGATCACCACGTCGCCATAGAACATGCAGGCCCCGAACACGCCCAGCATCATCAGCAACTTGGCGCGCGGCGAACCGCTCACGGCCGTGCGCAGCGACAGCGCCATCAGCGCCAGCACGCCGCCCTCGCCGTTGTTGTCGGCGCGCATGACGAACAGCACATACTTGAGCGAGACCACGATCGTGATCGACCAGAACAGCATGGAGATGATGCCCAGCACCGCATCGGGAGAAAACGCGATGCCGTGTTCCGGACTGAAGCATTCTTTCAGCGCATACAGCGGACTGGTGCCGATGTCGCCGAAGACAACCCCGAGGGCTGCCAGAGTGATGATGTGGAGTTTTTGCGACCGGAAGGAATAATTTGGTCTGACCTGAGTTGAACTCATTGTTTTCCCGTATTTGATTTGATGCTCATGTCTGCAGCGTCTTGCTCGTCGTTTTCGTGTTCGTTTCGACCTGCAGCTTTGAATGCGCGTTACGCCGGTGAAACCGGATAGCGCGTACTTTATCGCACTATCCCCTCGCCGGGATGCTGCGTTGCGCAAAGGCATCTACCCGACGGTGCGGCCTTGACAATGGCGCGCCCACGAGCATCGCGGCGCGCCGCGAATTTCGCCGAAAACCGCAAGTCACGGCTATGGCTTCCAAAATGCTTCGAAAACCGCATAAAGATATGCGATAAACGCGTTTTTCATTCTGCCTGCGGCTTTATATACTCCTCGCTCATAAAGAACAGCGGTTGTCATTCAAGGTTGTTCTTAAGCCCTCGCCCACAAGAACGAGGTCCCCGCTTTTACCGGAGTATCCATGTTTGCCAAACGACTTCTCTCCGCCGCGCTGAGCCTCGGCCTGCTGAGCGTCGGCCTCGCCGCCACCGCACCCGCACGCGCTGAAGGCCAGCTGCGTATCGCCGAACAATTCGGCGTCGTCTATTTGTTGCTGAACGTCGCCCAGGACCAGAAACTGATCGAGAAGCACGGCAAGGCCCAGGGCGTCGACATCAAGGTCGACTGGGTCAAGCTGTCGGGAGGATCGGCCGTCAATGACGCACTGCTGTCGGGCGCAATCGACATCGCCGGCGCCGGCGTCGGCCCGCTGCTGACCATCTGGGACCGCACCCACGGGCGGCAGAACGTGCGCGGCGTGGCATCGCTGGGCAACCTGCCTTACTACCTCGTGAGCAACAATCCCAACGTCAAGACCATCGCCGACTTCACCGACAAGGACCGCATCGCGCTGCCGGCCGTCGGCGTCTCGGTGCAATCGCGCGTACTGCAACTGGCCTCGGCCAGGCAGTGGGGCGACGCCCAATACAACAAGCTCGACAAGATCAGCGTCGCCGTACCGCATCCGGATGCGGCCGCCGCCATCATCAACGGCGGCACCGAGATCAGCGCTCACTTCGGCAATCCGCCGTTCCAGGATCAGGAACTGGCGGGCAATCCCAAGGCGCATATCGTGTTGAACTCCTATCAGGTGCTGGGCGGCCCGTCGTCGGCCACGGTGCTGTACGCCACCGAAAAATTCCGCAAGGACAATCCCAAGACCTACAAGGCCTTCCTCGGCGCGCTCGATGAAGCCGCCAGATTCATCGCCGCCAATCCCGACAAGGCGGCCGACACCTACATCCGCGTCAGCAACGCCAGGATCGACCGCGACCTGCTGCTGAAGATCATCAAGAACCCCGAAGTGCAGTTCAAGATCGCACCGCAGAATACTTATCCGCTGGCCGAATTCATGTATCGCGTCGGCGCCATCAAGAACAAGCCGGCCTCGGTGAAGGATTACTTCTTCGACGACGCTCACGTCAACGGAGGCAGCTGAGATGCGCGCCACGTTCCACACCCTGATTGCGGCCGCGATTGCAGCCCTCACCCTCGGCATTAGCGCCGGCGCCCATGCCGAAGGCCAGATCCGCATCGCCCAGCAATTCGGCGTCGGCTACCTGATCCTCGACGTCGTACAAGACCAGAAACTCATTGAAAAATACGGCAAGCAGCAAGGCGTCGACATCAAGGTGGAATGGAACAGCATCTCCGGCGCCACCGCCATGAACGAAGCGCTGCTGGCCGGCGCGCTCGACGTGGTCTCGGCCGGCGTGCCGCCGATGCTGACGCTGTGGGACCGCACGCGCGGCCGCCAGAACGTCAAGGCGATCGCCTCGCTCGGCTCCATGCCCAACTATCTGCTGACCAATAATCCCAAGGTCAGGACGCTGCAAGACCTCAGCGACAAGGATCGCATCGCGGTGCCGGCCGCCGGTGTCGGCTACCAGTCGCGCACCCTGCAGATCGAAACCGCGCGCGTGTTCGGCAAGGCCGATTACAAGCGCTTCGACAATATCTCGGTAAGCCTGTCGCATCCCGATGCCACCGTGGCGCTGATCTCCGGCGGCTCGGAGATCGATACGCATTTTTCCAGCCCGCCGTTCCAGTACCAGGCGCTGGAGAACAAGAACGTCCACAAGATCCTCAGCTCCTACGACATCCTCGGCGGACCGGCGACCTTCAACGTGCTTTACACCACGCAGAAATTCCACGACGACAATCCGAAGACCTACAAAGCCTTCTACAACGCCCTGGTCGAAGCGGCGCAATTCATCCGCGCCAACAAGGCCAAGGCCGCCGACACCTTCATCCGCGTGCAGAAGTCCAAACTGGCGCCCGGGTTCGTGCGCAAGATTATCGAAGATCCGGAAATCGACTTCACCGTCTCGCCGCAACGCAGCTATGTCTACGCCGACAAGCTCTACGACATCGGCGTGCTGAAAAACCGCGCCGCATCATGGAAGGATTACTTTTTTGAAGAAGCCTATGCCCAGCCAGGCAGCTGATCCGCAGAATCGGCACAACCCGCACGCGCCGATCCTGCGCGCCGTCGGCGAACACGCAGCGCTACTGCAGGTCGACCGCGTCGGCCTGCAATACCGCAGCCCCACCGCCGTGGTGCAAGCCACGCACGACGTCAGTTTCGACGTCTATCCGGCCGATCGTTTCGTACTGCTGGGACCGTCCGGCTGCGGCAAATCGAGCCTGCTGAAAGCCGTCGCCGGCTTCCTCAAGCCGGCTGCCGGCGAGATCCGTCTTGACGGCGCCGCCATCCATCAGCCAGGTCCGGATCGCATCGTGGTGTTCCAGGAATTCGACCAGCTGCCGCCGTGGAAAACCGTGAAGCAGAACGTCATGTTCCCGCTGCTGGCCTCCCGCACGCTGGGCAAGCGCGAAGCGGCCGAACGCGCGCTGCACTACCTCGACAAGGTCGGCCTCGGCAAGTTCGCCGACGCCTATCCGCACACGCTGTCGGGCGGCATGAAGGCGCGCGTTGCGATCGCCCGCGCGCTGGCCATGCAGCCGAAGATCCTGCTGATGGACGAACCCTTCGCCGCGCTCGACGCGCTGACGCGCCGCAAGATGCAGGAAGAACTGCTGATCCTGTGGGAAGAAGTACGCTTCACGCTGCTGTTCGTCACCCACTCGATCGAAGAAGCGCTGGTGGTCGGCAACCGCATCCTGCTGCTGTCGCCGCATCCTGGCCGCGTGCGCGCTGAAATCAACAGCCACCAGTACGACCTGCAAAGCCTGGGCGGCGTCGGTTTCCAGGAAACCGCGCGGCGCATCCATCGCCTGCTGTTCAATGAAGGCCATGGAGAACCGGCGCAGGTCAATTTCAAGGACGTGCGGTTTTCGTATTGAGCAGGCAGCGGTTTTTCCATCGCGCTATGCGGGTTTGCATATACCGCTTATCATTGACGGCGCTGTACACGACGCCGCCGTTCGCGCATCATGGGCGACTTCAATCAGGAGTCCGCCCATGACCGCAACCCCAACATCGTCCCCGCCAAGCGTCAACGCCGAACAAGCCGAGGTGCTGGTCCCCATCGAACAATACTTCCTCGGCCATGCGCGCGATGACGCCAGCCACATGCGGCAAGCCTTCCTGCCGACCGCGCACATCGAATCGATGCGCGAAGGCGTGTTCACTTCCTGGCCGCTCGACGTCTACTGCGAGCGCTTCAAAGGCACGCCGGCCGCCGATGAGGCGAATCGCCGCCGCACGGTGGAGTGGATCGACGTCGGCGGCCTCTCGGCCAGCGCCAAGATCACGCTGGTGCACGGCCCGGTTACTTTCACCGATTACTTCGTGCTGCTGAAAACCGCGGACGGCTGGAAGATCGCCAACAAGGCCTTCCACGGCCGCCCGAGCTGATCCGGGTTGTACTTTCCGCCGGCCCCGGCGCCGGCGGGAATTGATCCTTTCCCCGTCCGTTCTCGCTCCCGCAGCCATATACGCAATTCGCATTTGTTTGTGCGAAACGATTCGTTTCCGGCATATCTCGCTTCCGTTATGTTGGAGGATTTTCAAGATCCGCCAATCAACAGGTCGAGCCGCCATGCATCTATCCCCTCCCATCCGCGACGAATACGAAATCGCCCTGACGCCGCTGGACGACGTCCCGTTGGAACGCACGCTGTCGCTGCCGCAGCGCATCTGGCAGCAAAGCTGGGTGCGCAAGACGGTGATCCTGCTGGTGCTGGCGCTAATCTGGGAAATCGTCGCTCGCGTCCAGGATAACGATCTACTCTTGCCGGGCTTCGTGCAGACCGCGCACGCCTTCGTTGACGGCGTCGCCACGGGCGAGCTGATCGGCAAGGTATGGATTTCGCTGAAGGTGTTGGTCAAGGGTTACCTGATCGGCATTGCGCTGGCGTTCGGACTGACCACGCTCGCGGTGTCGACGCAGCTGGGCCGCGATCTGCTGAGCACGCTGACGTCGATGTTCAATCCGCTGCCGGCGATTGCCATGCTGCCGCTGGCGCTGCTGTGGTTCGGACTCGGTGAGAACAGCCTGATTTTTGTGCTGGTGCATTCGGTGCTGTGGGCTTTGGCTTTGAATACCTATGCGGGATTTTTGGGCGTGTCGGATACCTTGCGGATGGCGGGGCGTAATTATGGTTTGCGCGGCTTGCGGTTCGTGCTGTTCATGCTGGTGCCGGCGGCTTTGCCCTCGATTCTTGCGGGCTTGCGGATTGGCTGGGCGTTTGCCTGGCGCACCTTGATTGCTGCGGAGCTGGTGTTTGGGGCTTCCAGCGGCAAGGGCGGGCTGGGCTGGTATATCTTTCAGAATCGCAATGAGCTGTATACCGATAAGGTGTTTGCGGGGTTGGCGATGGTGATTCTGATTGGGTTGGTGGTGGAGAATTTCGGGTTCAATACGATTGAGAGATTGACTGTCAAGCGGTGGGGAATGCAGCGGTGAGCGGTGTTTTGTTCGGGCGTGCCATTTTTAAGTAATTTCGTCTTTTCTCTCTTCGTTCAATCCTTCGCTAGGGACAAACCCCGGCAAAGTCGTCTGAAAGACTTCGTCGGCCGCAATGTCATTCGCGCTGCGACACTTCCTGGAGAAGATCGCCATCGTCCCGATAGGCGCTCAGGTCTCGGCCCAGAGCCGCAGCAGGTTGTGATAGTGCCCGGTCAGCACCACGGTCTCGTCGCTGTCGCCATGACGCCGGCGCAGCGCATGAATGGCCTGGTCGAGCTCGTACAGCATGCCGCGCCGCTGGTCGTCGCGAATCATGCTCTGGGTCCAGAAGAAGGCGCTGATGCGGCAACCGCGCGTGACGGCGGTGACTTCGTGGCGGCTGGTGGACGGGTACAGGATCAGGTCGCCGGCCGGCAGCTTGACCTCGTGCGCACCGTAGGTGTCATGCACCACCAGCTCGCCGCCGTCGTAGTCCCCGGGCTCGCTCAGGAACAACGTGGACGACACGTCGGTGCGCAACTGATAGCCGGCGCCGGGTGTGGCGCCCGCCACGTTGCGTACGGCGCCGTCGATATGCACGCCGTATTGCTCGCCGCCCTCATAGCGATTGAACAGCGGCGGCATGGTGCGCGCCGGCAAGGCGGCGGCGAAGAAGGTCGGATGGATTGCCAGCGCAGCCAGCACGGTGTGCGCCAGCTCCGTGCCGGCCGCGGAATGTTCCGACAGCTGCCGGTTGCGTTTCATGCGCGCGCCTTGAGAACCGACCGTGGCGCGACCGTCGGTCCAGTCGGCGGCGTCGAGTTGCTTGCGGATCAGGGCGACCTGTTCCGGGTTGAGGATTTGCGGGATATGCAGCAACACGATGTACTCCTTTTTATCGTGGTTGAAGAAGAGAGGCGTTTGAATGACAAACCCCGCCGTTGACGGCGGGGCTTTTGACGCGGAAAAGATCAATAGATCAAGCAATCAGTACGCGAGGTTCAGGCTAAGTTTGGCCGAGCGTTCTACGCCTGGGATGTAGCGCGTACCGCTATTGTTGAGCGACGCTGTGTAACGTGCGTTGTTCAAGTTGTACAAGTTCAGCTGGATGCTGGCGTTCTTGTCGATCTGGTATGCCGCCATAGCGTCGGCGATCCAATAGCTTTGTGCGTACGGTGTGTTGGTGGCGCCATTTATGGTGGTGCTCGCAGTGCGCGCCATCGTGTCGACATAACGAACTCCGCCACCGATAGTGAAGCCAGTGGGAAGTTGATAGGTACTCCACAAGGTCATGGTTTTTTTCGGAGAAAAGCTCATGGCTGCATTGTTCTGATTGCTGGTTGCCAAGCTATTGGTGGTGCCATCCGATACCTTCGCGTTCATCAGTGCGGCACTTGCATTGAGCGACCAGCCTCGCACGATCTCACCGGAGGCGCCCAGCTCAATGCCGTCAACGCGCTTCTTGCCGGTTTGTGTAAACGCATTGGAGGTGACGGCGTCCTGCTTGATCTCGTTGCTGACTTCGGTGCGGAACAGTGCCGCGGAAAGCAGCAGCTTCTTCTCGAACACTTCCCATTTGCTACCAATTTCCACTGTCTTGGTTCTTTGCGGCGTGAAGTTGGGGTTGTCCAAACTGCTACCGTTGCTGGTCAACACAAATGCGGCCCCGCCCGGCGGCTGTTGTGAAGTTGCATAGGCGGCGTAGATACTGCCGTTGGGAGCGGGCTTGTACAGCGCGCCGACCTTCCAGTTGAGCAGGGTGTCGGATTTGCTCAGCGTAGTCGGCACCAGGGTCCCGACGGGCAGGGTCGGATTGCTGGTGGCGGTCGACAAACCGATGCCGCTGAAGTCCGTGGTGTAACGATCCAAGCGCACGCCGGCATTCAATTGAAAAGAAGGAGTCAATTCGAGCGTGTCAAACAGATACGTGCCGATGGTGTTGGTCGTACCGTCGTTGCGAGCGCCGCTTGCACGCACCTGAACACCCGCAGGTGCGTAGGGATTCGGCGCATACAGATTGGCGGCGGCGAGCGTCGGACCAGTGTAAAGAATCGTGGTCTGTTTTTCCCGAATGAACTCCAGCCCCGTCGTGATGGCATGCCTGACAGGCCCGGTGCTGAATTTGATCAGGGTATTGGTCTGGTTGGTGAAGATTTCATTTTCCTGATCCCTCGTCTGCAGCAGTCTGTTTACCGTCCAGTTGGCGGGGTTGGCATTGCTGCCGTCAATGGTGTACGGACTGCCGATCAGATAGTTCTGCTTGGTCTTGCCATAGCGCGCGATGTTGCGAATCGTCACGTCGGCGCTGAGATCGTGTTCAAAGACGGCGGTAAACATGTCGGTAGTGCTTTTGTCGTAGTCGCCGGCCATGCCGTAGTAGTTGCGGCGCGCTACCGGCTGGAGCGACTTGCCCGCCGTCGAAGCATTGAAGAATCCCGGAGTGCCGATGGTAGGAATGCCCGCATCCGGCACGTTGTCCCGGTCCAGATGCAAATAATTCAGGAAGACCCGGGTCGGCGTGCCGAGCCCGATGGCGAACGACGGCGCAACGCCCCAGCGATTGTTCCGTACTCGGTCGCGGCCAGGCACGCCGCTGTCCTGCTTGAGCAGGTTGAGCCGGAAGGCGGCGCCGTTGAGTCCGTCGATATGGCGATTGAGATCGGCGGTGATGCGTTTCTGGTCGCCCGTGCCGTAGGTCGCTGTTCCGGAATAGGCATTCTCCAGCATGGGCTGCTTGGTCACCATGTTGATATAGCCGGTCGGTGCGCTGCGACCGTTGTCGGCGCCGGCCGGACCCTTGACCACTTCAATCTGCTCGATGTTGAACAGATCGCGCGACACGCCGCCGAGGTCGCGGATGTTGTCGACAAAGATGCTGTTGGCGGTGCTGAAGCCGCGCATGAAGATCGCATCGCCGGTGTCGGTTCGACCATTCTCGCCGGCGCTGAAGGTCCCGACGCCCGCGCTGTTTTGCAGCGCTTCCGTGAGCGTGGTTGCCAGCTGCGATTGCAGCAGCTCCTTCTTGATGACGGTGATGGTCTGCGTGGTGTTGACCAGCGGCTGCGTGAATTTGGGCGAGCTGACGCGCTCGGCCTTGTAGGATTCGTTGCGCTCGTTGGCATTGACTTCGGGCAGCGTGTCGGCGGCGACATGGAACGGTGCGGCCAGCGCCAGCGTCGACAGTGCCAGCGACGAACCCAGATTGTGCAGATTGACCAGGCGGCCGGCGGCGCCGTGTTTCTTGCTCTTGATGTAGATAGACATGGAAATCCCAGTAGTGAGTGACGATCAGGACCGACCACGATCGGAAGGACGATGTGCGCGGGAAAGTGATTGACTGGCGGACTGACTGGCGGGGATGCTGGCGGGCTGTTGCTGCGAACGGGACATCGCGATGCGGCGATCGGCGCTGCGACTATAGTTTTCGGACGCGGAGCGAGACAATGCTTTCGGGCCGGATCCTGCAGATATTCCGGTTTCCTTGACGGATGCCAATCGACCGCTCGAAAGTCATCGGCTTCAACCACGATGAGTCTCGGGATTTTTATCGTTTGCTACAAAATGGAGGCGTCCGGCGACGACCGAATCCTTACGTTAAACTGTCCGAATTATTTTAATAACAGATAACCGAGACAACATCATGTTCCATTCCGAGCGCGCGCCCGATTTCAAGACCGTCCTCCTCGCCAGCGGCCTGGTGCTGACGCTGGCCATGGGCGTGCGTCACGGGCTGGGCTTCTGGCTGCAGCCGATTTCGCAGGCGCATGGCTGGACGCGCGAGACATTTTCACTGGCAATCGCCTTGCAGAATCTGATGTGGGGTGTGTTCGGGCCGTTCGCCGGGATGGCGGCGGATCGCTACGGCACCGCGCGCGTGATTGTCTTCGGCGCGCTGTTATACATGGGCGGCTTGCTGTGGATGGCGCTGGTGGATCAGCCGATGCTGTTCGCGGTGGGCTCGGGCGTGCTGATCGGCGCGGCCTTGTCGTGTACCGCCTTCGGCGCGATCAGCGGCATCGTCGGCCGCAGCGCGCCGCCGGAAAAACGCTCGCTGGCTTTCGGGATTTCATCGGCGGCGGGTTCCTTCGGCCAGTTCGTGATGATGCCGGTTGAGCAGCAACTGATTTCGGTGACCGGCTGGCAACAGGCGTTCTATTGGCTGGCGGCGCTGGTGGTGGCGGTGATGGTACCGATGGCGTTCCGCCTGCGCGAGCCGAAGCTGGCGCACGACGGCAAGCACGAACAGAGCATCTGGGATGCGACGCGCGAGGCGTTCGCCTACCGGCCGTTCCAGTTCCTGATCGCGGGTTATTTCGTGTGCGGCTTCCAGGTGGTGTTCATCGGCGCACATCTGCCGTCCTACCTCAAGGACAAGGGCCTGATGGATCCCAACATTGCGGTCGCGGCGCTGGCGCTGATCGGCCTGTTCAACATCTTCGGTTCGTATTACGCCGGCAAGCTTGGCGGCTTCCTGCCCAAGCGCTACCTGCTGTCGACCATCTATCTGTCGCGCACCATCGCCATCAGCCTGTTCCTGCTGGCGCCGCTGTCGCCGTGGTCGGTGTATATCTTCTCGGCTGCGATGGGCTTGCTGTGGCTGTCGACGGTGCCGCTCACCAACGGCATCATCGCGGGCATTTTCGGGCTCAAGCATCTGTCGATGCTGTCGGGCTTCGTGTTCCTGTCGCATCAGGTCGGCAGTTTCCTGGGGGTCTGGCTGGGCGGCTATCTGTTCACCCGCGAAGGCAGCTACAACACGGTCTGGATGATCACCATCGGACTCGGCCTGTTCGCCACGGTCATGAACCTGCCGGTCAACGAGAAGGCCATCCGGCGCGCGCCGCTGGCGGCGTCGTAAGGTCCCCGCACCATGCGCTCCCGCTCGCATCCGCGCCTCAGGCGATTCGCCGTTCTGGCTGCGCTTGGCGTGGTGCTGGGTGCGACTTTCCTGGCGTATCTCCGGCCGGATTTCATCTTCGACGTCGCCAACCGCATCGTGCTGTGTTTTTGAGCCCTTCGGCGGCGGGGGTACAATGGCCGGCATGAGCGATACCACTATTTCCCTGACGGAACTGGAAGAGGCAATCAACTACTGGCGCATCCAGCGTCCCGCCACCGGCGAGGAATGCGCGCTGTCGCCTGAAGTCAATGCGCTGGCCGACGTCTACGCCGTGATGATCATTGAACATCTGCACAGCATTGCCGTCGACCTGATCGGCAAGGAGTCGCGCCAGTTGTTCGAGGCTTGGCGGCAGGCCCGCGCCGGCCAGGGCGCCTGAGGTTCCGTCCCCCTCCCCGGCGCTGCACGCGTAGCGCGCCTGTCGCATTTGTGGCGTATGATTTTTGCAAGACGAGCTGCGGAACGATCTTTCCGGCACGCAGTCTTTCCGTACTCTCACCGCAAGGATCACGATGCGACGCAAACCCGACGCCAGCAGTCCCTCTTCCCCGCGTTCCTCCTCTGCCTCGCCGAAAGCGCGCATTGCGCTGGTGCTGCAAGGCGGTGGCGCGCTCGGCGCCTACCAGGCCGGCGTCTACCAGGCCATGCATGAACACGACCTGACGCCTGACTGGGTGGTCGGCACCTCGATCGGCGCAATCAACGCGGCCATCATCGCCGGCAACCGCCGCGAGGACCGCATTCCGCGCCTGCGTGCATTCTGGGAAAGCGTGTCGCACCCCGACGCGCTCGACCTGCACGCGGTGCCTGACGCCACCCGCCAGCTGATGACCTGGGCCACCACCATGGATACCTTCGCGCGCGGCGTGCCGGGATTTTTCACGCCGCGCCCGTTCAATCCGTTCGCCGTCGGCCTGCCGGTGCCGCCTGAAGAGGCCAGCTTCTACAACACCGAAGAACTGCGCACCACGCTCAACAAATACGTCGACTTCGATTATCTGAATGACAAGACCGAGGGTATCCGTCTGACCGTCAGCGCGGTCAAGGTTACCTGCGGCTCGCTGGTCGCGTTCGACTCCTCGCTACACATGCTGAGCGCCGAGCACGTGATGGCCAGCGGCGCGCTGCCGCCCGGTTTCGCACCGGTGCGGGTGGACGGCGATCTGTACTGGGACGGCGGTCTGTATTCGAACACGCCGCTGGAAGCGGTGCTCAGCGACGAACCGCGGCAGGATACGCTGTGCATGATGGTCGACCTGTGGCATGCCGACGGCCCCGAACCGCGCACCTACGAAGAAGTGCAGACGCGCCAGAAGGACGTCACCTTCGCTTCGCGTTCGCAACGCCACATCGACGCCTACCTGAAGCAGCACCAGCTGCGCAAGATGGCGCGCGAACTGTATGAACGGATGCCAGCGGAGCTGCGCAAGCCGTCCGACCGCAAGCAGCTGGCCGAACTGGGCGCCGACACCACCATCCACATCGTGCGCCTGCCCTACGCGGGTCGCGACTGGAACATGGCGTCCAAGGACGTCAACTTCTCGCGCGGCTCGATTGAATGGCGCTGGGAACAGGGTTACCAGGACGCATTGCGCGGCATCCAAGTCAGTCAAGGATGCCCGTTCAACGTATCGGACGCCGGCGTGGTGGTACATGAATTGCCGCCCGTGGTGGAGATCGCAACGGGCTGATGCTGCCGTTGCGGAAGGGAAACAATTGGTGCTGTGCAATAACAAATTATGTTGTTAAAATTGCAATTCCAGAACATTTTGTGCGCCGCACAAAAAGTTCTTGACCTCACCAAATAAGTGCGTAAAATAGTAATTGTTGCGGCGCACAAAAATAGTAATTCGAGACCGAAGCCGCCAAGTCCATCACTGTTTTTGAAACCAAAGGAGAAGTCCATGTTTTCGTACCAAGATCAATTTTCCGCCGCAACCAAGACCCACTTCCAAGCTCAACTGGATCTGATCAACACCATCACCACCAAGACTTTTGAAGGTCTGGAGAAGATCGTTGAACTGAACCTGAGCGCCGCCAAGGCATCGCTGGAAGAGTCCGCCGCTACAGCACAGCAATTCGCCTCCATCAAGGATCCGCAAGAACTGCTGGCCCTGGCCCAGGCACAAGCCCAACCGACAGCTGAAAAGGCCGCCGCTTACGGTCGTCACCTGGCCAGCATCGTGTCGGCCACCCAGGCTGAACTGACCAAGGCTACTGAAGCGCAAGTCGCTGAAACCAGCCGCAAGGTCAGCGCCCTGGTCGAAGAAATCGCCAAGAACGCACCAGCCGGTTCGGAAAACGCAGTCGCCCTGTTGAAGTCGGCCATCGGCAACGCCAACGCCAGCTACGAGCAACTGACCAAGAACACCAAGCAAGCCGTGGAAACACTGGAAGGCCACCTGAGCAACGCTGCCAAGCAGTTCACTCAAGTCGCTGAAAAGACCGCCGGCCGCAAGAAGTAATCTGTAGCAAAGCAGTACCTGCAGCAAGCATTCACGGACCGCCATGCGGTCCGTTTTTTATTGCCCGGCCGGTTTCCGTTTGCCTACGCCGCAGGCGCCACCCTCACGCTGTCCCGCCCGCCTCGCTTGGATTCGTACAGCGCCACATCTCCTCGTTCAAGCAAGGCGGCCAGGTCCGGCGGCGGCTGGTCGAACAGTGTCGCCCCCATGCTCAGCGTGACCGCCGACGGCGTTGAAAACGTCTCCCGCGCCATCTGCCCGAACACCTCCCGCAAGCCATTGCCCAGCGCCACGACGCTGTCGCCGGAAGCCTCGCGCAGCAGGATCACGAACTCGTCCCCGCCCAGTCGCGCCGCCAGGGAACCGCGCGGTAATGCATCGCGGATCATTTCGCTCAACGCCACCAGCAGCCTGTCGCCGGCGCTGTGGCCGTGCAGATCGTTGACCTGTTTGAAGTTGTCGATGTCGATCAGCAACAGTGCGCCGGGAGTGGCCGGCGAAGCCTGGGCGAGCAATGCGGGCGCACGCTTGTCGAGCGCACGGCGGTTGTACAGCGCGGTCAGCGGGTCGCGCGCGGCCAGCTGTTCGATGCGTTCTTCACGCCGGTGACGTTCGGTGCCGGTCATGGACAAGGCGATCAGCATGATGGCCATGGCGCCTTCCACCAGCGAGATCTGGATCACGCCGCCGCGGAAGGCCGCCAGGTCGACCAAGGCTCCCAGCGCTACGGTTGAACCGGCTTTGGCGACATAGAACAAGCCGTGCGCCAGCAGCACGTAACGCAACTGCACCGCGCCCACGCTCAGCGAAACGCCATGCGGGCGCAACAGGAAACTGGCGCGCAGCGTAACGCCACCGATCAGCAGCGACTGGATGCACAGCATCACCCTGGACCACCACGGCTCCGTCGGCAACAACAGCACGGCCAGCCAAGCGACGCCGATCAGCCGCCAGCCGCGCGACAGCCGGGTGTTCGTGAAGCGTGCGACACCCGCCAGGAACAACCAGTGCGCGACGATCAGCAAGCCGTTGGCAAACCAGATGCCGATCAGCAAAAACCCATGCGAGCGCAGCAAGGCCAGCACCGAACCTACGGTGATGACGGCAAAGCCGGCGCTCTAGGGCCTGTTACCAATCAATGTGCGAGTGCGAACGCGCGGCAGGCGTTGACTGCCTAGGCGCAGCGACGCGACGTAGCGGTGCTACGGCAAGGAGCTGCAACAACGGCAGGCGACGCCTGCAGCCGTTCCCGGAGGGTTGCTGCCAGAAAGCGCGCTGGCGGCGTTGCATGGCGTAGCAGGTGGCCCACCACCTGCTACGCCACGCGCCTTGCCAGCACGCTTTCTGGCAGCAACGCATCTCGCACATTGATTGGTAACAGGCCCTAGAACAGCAGCGACTTTTCGCGCACGCTGTTCCACTCCACGGCCAGGTAAAGCGCGGCCGCCGCAGCCAGCGCGGTGGTGAGAATAAGGATGGTGGTGGGATCGAGGGCCATGGATAACGGAACAGGTGCTTGAGCCTGCCCAAGGAGACTGATGAAAATGGGCGCTGCTATTTTAACGCCGGGCGCTCAGCCCGGCTTGCCCAACCGGACTTCCCCGCCAAACCATGACGGAGTCAAAGCGGGTCTTCCGGCAACTACAAATCATCGCTTGACGATCTACCTACTAAAAGGTAGGCTACGCAAATGACTGATTCCTCCAATACCGCCGACAGCATCCTGCGCTGTGCGCAATCCCTGATTATCGCCGGCGGCTACAACGGCTTCAGCTATGCCGACATCGCGAAAGTCATCGGCATCCGCAACGCCAGCATCCATCACCATTTCCCCGGCAAGGCGGTGCTGGTTCGCACGCTGGTGGCGCGCTATCGCGAGGAGATGCAGGCGGGCGTCGCCAGGCTGGAGCAACACGTTTCCGATCCGCTTGAGCAGCTTCGCGCGTATGCCGGATTCTGGGAGGTCTGCATCGCCGATGCGTCGTCCTCGTTCTGCGTCTGCGCCCTGCTGGCGAGCGAGATGCCGATCCTTCCGGAGGAAATCGCGCTGGAAGTGCGCGCCCATTTCCGTGCGCTGGCAGCCTGGCTGACCAGCGTTTTCACGCGCGGCGCGCAGCAAGACAGACTGGTGCTGAACGGGTCGGCCGAAGCGGAAGCTGACATTTTCATGGCGACCGTGCATGGCGCCATGCTGTCGGCCCGCGCCTACGGCGATGTAAAGATGTTCGGCGCCATCGTCAACCCGGTGCTGGCGCGCGTCGCACGCGAAGCCTGAGAAAACCTGGTCGCGATCTCGCTGCGAGGCTGCGAACAGGCTCTAAGCTGCCCAAGGATTGTTTCAACGTTTGGCCATTTTACCTACCGATTAGTAGGTAGTTTATTGTGGAGTTGCTCTTCCGGAACAAGGTCGATGCCTCCTTCAACTTTTTTGATAAAGGATCACTCCATGTTTGGAATTTCTCATCTCGGCTGGGTACACACCCTGGGTAGCCTGCCGGCCATCCCGGCAGCAGTGTATATGTTCGCCCGCCACGGCCGCATCGTGCCGCGTTCGACCGCAGGCGGCATCTATTTCGTGTCGATGCTGATCGGCGCCGTCAGTGTTTTCCTGGTTGCGCATCAGGCGATCAGCTACGGAATCGCCGTGGCCACGCTGGTCTTTCTCCTTGCCGGCTACGGCGTGGGAAGACTGCCGACGGCGCGACGCGCAGCCGCCTATGTGGAGACGGTGTTCCTGACCATCACCGCCTTTTTGCTGATGGTGCCGACCGTCTCGGAAACGCTGCGCCGGGTGCCGGACGGCCACCCGTTTGTGACCGACCTGAAGTCGCCGCTGCTGCTGGGATCCCAAGGAGCTCTGTTCGCCATACTGATCGTCGGACTGATCGTTCAGATCGTGTATTTGCGCAAGCAGGGCAAGGCCGCACGCATACGCGCATAATCAAGCTGACGCCATGCGGCGTCGGCAGCTTCCCGAGGAGAACCAGATGGCACGCAATCCCGTCACCCCCGTTCGGCCCGTCGACCCGGTCGGCGCGATCAGACGCGTCGACAGCGGCTCCACCTATTTCCGCCATCTGGACCAATGGCAGCTCGCCTCCGAGGCGTATGCCGTCGAACGGCGCGCAAAACAACAGCAACAACGACAACAGGCGGCGCAGGAACAACCGGCCGGGGAAAGCGAATTCTCCCGCATGTTGTCCGATGCAGCCCAGGCTGACACCCGCCATCTGAAGCGCTAGATGATGTAAGGTCGATTGCCGCGGATAACACCGGATTAATCTGCCAGGGCGGATGACATTTTTTGATAGTATTTGGACCTTGTCTGTTTGCAGAATCGACATGAATCCGCAACCAGATGGACAAGTGGGCTGGGGGGCTTGCTTCACATGTCAATCAAGGGGGCACGTGTACTCGATGTTGAAGACTCGCGTTGTCTCATTCAACAAAGCCAACTATGAGAAAAAAATGACTAAAACGATTCGTCCGTTGCTGGCCATCACCCTGCTGGCAGCCGTCCTGACCGGTTGCGCCTCGGGCCCGAAGTACGCTGAAGTGGCCGATGCAATCCCTGCCATCAAGCCTGGCCAGGGTCGCATTTATTTCATGCGCTCGACCTCAGTGTTCGGCGGGGCCCTGCAGCCGGAAATTCAACTCAACAATCACGTCGTAGGCAAGTCGCAGCCGGGCGGCTTCTTCTTCGTTGATCGTCCGGCGGGACCGTACCGGGCCAAGACCTCGACCGAGACGGTGATGGCTCTGGATTTCTCCCTGTATCCGGGTGAAGTGAAGTACGTGCGCACGGAAGCGGCCTTCGGTCTGCTGCTTGCCCGTATCGGTTTCTCCCTACTGGACGCGTCTATCGCCGAGGAGGAGTTGCAGGATCTGAGCTATACCGGGAGACCGATTGCGCCGGTCACCCCCGTTGCGCCGATGGCACCGGCGGCTGCCAGGTAAGCATTGCGATTGCAATTCACCCAGTTCCCGTCAAAAGCAGTCAATCCCAAAGCCGGCACGCGTTGCCGGCTTTTTCCATCGCGATGCCGGGAAAGACTTCTTGATATAGTGACGTGGCACTATTTTCCGCAATCAACTCTGGAGAATCGACATGGACTTGCAACTGAAAGGCAAGACGGCGCTGGTGAGTGGCAGTACGGCCGGCATCGGTTACGCGATCGCGCACACGCTGGCCCGGGAAGGCGCGAACATCATCGTCAACGGCAGGACGCAGGCCGGCGTCGACGAGGCGGTGGAGCGCATACGTTCGGATACCAAGGGGACGGTCCAGGGTTTTGCCGGCGACCTCAGCCAGGCCGAGGTGGCCAACGAGGCTGTCAGGCGTCATCCGGGCATCAACATCCTCGTGAACAATCTCGGCATCTTCGAGCCCAAGGCCTTTGAAGATATTCCCGACGAAGACTGGCTGCGCTTTTTCGACGTCAATGTCTTGAGCGGCGTGCGCCTCGCGCGCCTGGTGCTGCCGGAAATGAAGCGGGCGAATTGGGGCCGCATCATCTTCATCTCCAGCGAAAGCGCGGTGCAGATCCCCACCGAAATGATCCACTACGGCATGACCAAGACTGCGCAACTCGCGGTGTCGCGCGGCCTGGCGGAATCGGTCGCCGGCACCGGCATCACCGTCAACAGCGTATTGCCCGGCCCGACGAAATCCCGTGGCGTCGGGGACTTCGTCGAAGATTTGGCAAGATCGGGCGACAAGACCGTCGAGCAGGTCGAGACGGAATTCTTCGATCACGTGCGTCCGACGTCGCTGATCAAGCGCTTCGGGACCCCGCAGGAAGTGGCCTCGCTGGTGGCCTACGTAGCCAGCCCGCTCGCCTCCGCAACCACCGGTGCGGCGCTGCGCGTCGACGGCGGCGTGATCAAGAGCGCCTTCTGACGAAGATGCGCCGTTGTACCTGGTGAGCATCAATCAAGCCGGCACCTGTTGCCGGCTTTTTTCATTCCGGCGCCTGTACGGCTGTTTTTCCGGTAAAGCTGCGATGGCTTTCTCGTTCCCAAGGGAAATTTCCCCCTTTTAAAGAAAACAGGCCCGCCGATTCCATTTCCCAGATTTACAATTGAATTCCCGATTTACGAGAATTTGATTTCTGAATATGAGAAAAATGAGGAATCATCCGGCCATGAACTCTTCCGCCCCCTCTCATCTGACGCAGCCGCCTGCGGTTGCCACCAGCGAACGTTCGCTCATGGTGCTGTCGGTGATTGCGCGTCACGGCAAGCCGATTGCGGTGCGCAAGCTGAAGGAGCTGACCGGCTTGCCGCAGAGCACGCTGTATCGCCATCTGCTGCCGCTCAAGAAATGGGGCCTGGTGCAGGAGCAGGACAATTTCTACGCGCCCGGTCCGCTGAGCGTGCAGCTGGCCTGGGGCTTCGACCATACCTCTTATCTGGTCAGCAACGCCCAGCCCGAAATGCTGCAACTGGCCAAGAAGTGCGGCGAGAGCGTGGGCCTGATGGTGGCGGTCAACGATCAGGTCACCTGCCTCGACATGGTCGACAGCGAGCAATCGCTGCGCTGTTCGTTTTCCAAGGGCCGCTCGCATCCGCTGTCGCGCGGCGCGTCGGCCAAGGCGGTGCTGGCGCATCTGCCGCAAGCCATGGCCGAGAACATCGTCGCACGCCAGCTACACGGCAAGGATGACGACATCGCCCGCCTGCACGCCGAACTCGCCGCCATCCGCAGCCAGGGTTATGCGGTCAGCGAAGGCGAAGTCGACTGGGGCGTGTGGGGCGTGAGCGCCCCGGTGTTTTACAAGCCCGGCCAGGCCGCCGGAGCGATTACCCTGATGGCGCCGGCAATCCGGGCCGAAGAGCGGCAGCGCGAGCTGATTGCCGCCACGGTCCAGGCGGCAGCAACCATCAGCGAACGTCTTGCGTTGTTTTAATCAGTTCACCAAAAGTCGTCATTACAAGTCGTCCATCATAAGTCGTCCAATCCTGAGGGAGAAACCATGAACCACCGCCGCCGCCTCATCCGCATGCTCGCCGCCGTCAGTCTCGCCGCCGGTTTTACCGTCGCCCCGGCATTGGCCGCTGCACAAACTGTTGACGTCATCCGCGTCGCCACCGACGCCACCTTCCCGCCGTTTGAATTCTTCAAGGACGGCAAGCGCACCGGCTTCGACATCGAACTGATCGAATTGCTGGCCAAGACCATGGGCAAGAAGGTCGAATGGACCGACATCGATTTCAAGGGCCTGATCCCGGGCCTGGTATCGCGCCGCTTCGACGTCGCATCGTCGGCCATCTACATCACGGAAGAGCGCCGCCGCGTCGTCAACTTTACCGACCCGTACTATCCGGGCGGCCTGGTGGTCTTGACCAAGGCCAGCAACACCGCGATCAAGCAACCGTCCGACCTGGCCGGCAAGAAGGTCTCGGTACAGGTCGGCACCAAGTCGGCGAACTACCTGAAAGAGTACTACCCGCAAGCCGAGCGCATCGAAGTCGAGAAGAACCAGGAGATGTTCAACCTGGTTGAAATCGGCCGCGCCGACGCCGCCGTCACCGGCAAGCCCGCCGCCATCGAATACGCCAAGACCCGCCCCGGCATGAAGGTGCTCGACAAACAGGTCAGCATCGAGCTGTACGGCTACGCCGTGCGCAAGGACCTGCCGCAGCTGACCGAAGAAATGAACGCCGCGCTCAAGAAGGTCAAGCTCGACGGCAGCTACGACAAGCTGGTGCAAAAGTGGCTGTCGTCGTCGGCCAAGTAACTTCATAAAAACAGACGTAAGGAGAACAGATGAGCCTCGACTTTTTGCCCGTATTTGAGGGTTGGCCGGACCTGCTGCACGGGGCGATCGTGACGGTGGAAATCACCGCCATCTCGCTGGTGCTCGGTTGCATCCTCGGCCTGCTGGTCGGCCTCGGTCGACTGGATCGCAGCAAGCGCCTGCGCTACGGCATCTGTACTGCTTACGTCACCTTCATCCGCGGCACGCCGCTGCTGGTGCAACTGTTCCTGCTGTTCTTCGGCCTGCCGCAATTCGACATCCTGCTGCCGGCATTCCTCTGCGGCGTGCTGGGCCTGGGCATCTACTCCGGCGCCTATGTATCGGAGATCGTGCGCGGCGCCATCCAGTCGATCGACAAGGGCCAGATGGAAGCGGCGCGTTCCCTCGGGATGTCGTCCGGCAAGGCGATGCGCACCATCATCCTGCCGCAAGCCATCGTGCGCATGATTCCGCCGCTGGGCAACGAGTTCATCGCGCTGATCAAGAACTCGGCGCTGGTGTCGCTGCTGACCATCGCCGACCTGATGCACGAAGGCCAGAAGATCATCAGCGTGTCCTACCGTTCGCTGGAAGTCTATATCGCCGTCGCGCTGGTTTATCTGGTGCTCACCAGCCTCACCAGCCTGGCCTTGCAACGGATCGAGAAACACCTGCGTGCAGGAGGAGCCGTCTGATGTCCACACCCATGATCAATGTTTCCAAACTTGGCAAATCCTTCTCCGGCCACCGCATCCTCCACGGCATCGACCTCGAAGTCGCGGCCTCGCAAGTGGTCGTCATCATCGGCCCCAGCGGCTCCGGCAAGAGCACGCTGCTGCGCTGCTGCAACGGCCTCGAAGTGGCGGAAGAAGGCAGCATCTCGATCTGCAACCAGGACCTGCTGGTCGACGGCAAGATGATCGCCGACCATGCGCTCAACGATCTGCGTACGCAAGTCGGCATGGTGTTCCAGTCGTTCAACCTGTTCCCTCACCTGTCGGTGCTGGAGAACGTCACGGTCGGTCCGCGCAAGATCCGCGGCACGCCCAAGGACCAGGCCGACACGCTGGCGCGCGCGCTGCTGGCCAAGGTCGGCCTCGCCGCCAAGGCCGACGCCATGCCCGCCACCTTGTCGGGCGGCCAGAAGCAACGCGTGGCGATTGCCCGCGCACTGGCGATGCAACCGAAGGTCATGCTGTTCGACGAACCGACTTCGGCGCTCGATCCGGAACTGGTCGGCGAAGTGCTGCAGGTGATGAAGGCGCTGGCCAACGAAGGCATGACCATGATCGTGGTCACGCATGAAATGGGCTTCGCGCGCGAAGTCGCCGATGTCGTCGTGGTGATGGACCAGGGCCGCATCGTCGAGGCCGGCAAACCCGAACAGATTTTCGTCAACCCGGTGCAGGAGCGCACCCGCAGCTTCCTGCAGGCGGTGCTGGCGCGCAACAACAACTCACAGGCAGCATAGGACGATTTGAGGATGGATCACTCTCTCTGGAACGGCCGCGTCGATCATGACAGCGCCGGCGACACCCGCCGCTTGCATCAACTGGTGGTACCGTTCGGCAACGACGTCAAGGGCGGCGGCGCGCTGATCGGCTTCGCCAGCGACGAAGGCGTGCGCCGCAACCACGGCCGCGTCGGCGCCGCGCAAGGTCCCGACGCGATTCGCCGCATGCTGGCGAACCTGCCGGCCCACCGCATCACGCAACTGGCCGACGCCGGCAACATCGACTGCAACGACGGCGACCTCGAACAGGCGCAGCAACGGCTGGCCGCCAAGATCGCCGACGTCATGGCGCAAGGCGTGTTCCCGCTGGTGCTGGGCGGCGGCCATGAAGTGGCTTACGGCAGCTTCCTCGGCATCATGCGCCACCTCGGCCGCTCGATGCCGCAGCGCAAACTGCTGATCATCAATTTCGACGCCCATTTCGATTTGCGTGAAGCCGAACGTTCGACCTCGGGTACGCCGTTCAAGCAGATCGCCGAATGGTGCGAATGGGCCGACGTCGGCTTCCACTATCTGTGCTTCGGCATCAGCCAGCTGGGCAACACGCCGGCGCTGTTCACGCGCGCGCAGCAACTGGGCGTGGAATATGTCAGCGACACCGACGTCGCCACCCGCGGCCTGGCGGAACTCGACGCGCAACTGCGCCGGCGCCTGGAAGACGTTACCGATGTCTACCTGACCATCGACCTTGATGTCTTGCCCGGCGAAAAGGCGCCCGGCGTCTCGGCCCCGGCCGCCTTCGGCATGGCGCTGGAGAAAGTCGAAAAGCTGGTTTCCTCCATCCGCACCAGCGGCAAACTGATCGCCGCCGACATCGCCGAATGCAATCCGGTCTACGACCGCGACGGCATGACCGCCAAGGTCGCCGCACGTCTGGCGCACCTGATCCTGCAACCGGCATAGAATAGAGCGTGCTGTGCGCCTTGCGGCGGCAGCACTTTCCATCGTTCACCCCCTCTTTTCCTAACCGGCCGCATCCATGTCCGTCCTGATCCCGCAATCGCAACAACGCCTGATGCGCTGGAAAAACGGCGGGGGCATGACGTGCGAGATCCAGCGCTTTCCGCAGGACAGCTCGCTCGACTCCTTCGACTGGCGCGTCAGCGTCGCAACGGTGCAGCAAGCCAATGAGTTTTCGCTGTTTCCCGGTATTGATCGCTCGCTGGCGATCCTGGAAGGCAAAGGCATCCTGCTCGACGTCGCCGGCAAGGCCGGCCGGCAAGAACTGACGCCGCGCGATCCGATCTATCGCTTCGACGGCGAAACCGCGATCCACTGCACGCTGATGGGCGGCGGCATCGTCGACTTCAACGTCATGACGCGCCGCGCCGCCTGTATCCACACGCTGGAACAACTGACCATCACCAGACCCACGGTACTGCCGGCGGCGGGCGACACCGCGCTGGTGTACGTCGTCAACGGCAATTGCCGCCTGGCCAACGACACCAGGGTTCATGCCGGCGACGCCGTGCTGTTCCGCGATGCGAACGAAGAACGCCTGCTGATTTCCGACGCAGCGGAACTGATGCTGGTGCAGTTGTACCGGCAACCGGGCTAGGCTCCTCATCCCGCTGCCGGTCCCGGCGGCGTATATTGATTACACCGTGTATCAATTCAATTGCACTGCTCCGTATTTATCGATGCGGAGGGCAGCGGTATAGTCCATCGTGAACCAGATGTTCCCCGTCACCTCACGAGCCAAGGAGTTTTGCCATGCCCTACGTCAACATCCGCGTCACCCGCGAAGGCGTCATCACCGCTGCACAGAAACTGGAACTGATCCAGGGAACCGCCGAACTGCTCGAGCGTGTCCTCAACAAAAAGCCCTCCTCCACCTTCGTCGTTATCGACGAAGTCGACACCGACAACTGGGGCGTCGGCATGGAAAGCGTTACGAACTTGCGCCGGCGCGAAGCCGCCGGAAAATCTGCAGCGGATCAGGACAAGAAATGAAACTCACCGCAGCGGCCAGGCCACGTCTTCGGCGATGAACCCGCTGGCGTCATCTCCTGGTGAGATTACGCGCCTTGCGTTCCCAAGATCGCCAGCGCCACCGCTTCGGCCACCTTGATGCCGTCAATGGAGGCCGACATGATCCCGCCCGCATAACCGGCGCCCTCGCCGGCCGGGTACAACCCCTTGGTATTGAGACTTTGCAGCGTGTCGTCGTTGCGGCGGATGCGCACCGGCGACGAGGTGCGCGTCTCGACGCCGGTCAGCACTGCGTCGTGCATCGCATAGCCGCGGATCTGCTTGTCGAAGAACGGCAGCGATTCACGGATGGCGTCGATGGCGTAGTCCGGCAGCGACTGGTCGAGTTCGCCCAGCAGCACGCCGGGCTTGTACGACGGCGTCACGCTGCCGAGCTGGGTGGACGGCTTCTTCGCCAGGAAATCGCCCACCAGCTGGCCCGGCGCGTCATAGTTGCGGCCGCCCAGTTCGTAGGCGCGCGATTCCCATTGGCGCTGAAATGCGATGCCGGCCAGCGGATGGCCGGGATAGTCGGCCGGTGAAATGCCGACCACGATGCCGCTGTTGGCGTTGCGCTCGTTGCGCGAATACTGGCTCATGCCGTTGGTGACCACGCGCTCCGGTTCCGAGGTCGCCGCCACCACGGTGCCGCCCGGGCACATGCAGAAGCTGTAGACCGACCGGCCGTTGGAGGCATGATGCACCAGCTTGTAGTCGGCCGCGCCCAGGATGGGATGGCCCGCGCTGGGGCCGAAGCGGCACTTGTCGATCAGCGACTGCGGGTGTTCGGCGCGGAAGCCGATCGAGAACGGCTTGGCTTCCATGTAGACGCCGCGGTCGTACAGCATCTGGAAGGTGTCGCGCGCGCTGTGGCCGATCGCCAGCACGACGTGATCGGCTTCGATGTGCTCGCCGCCGGCCAGCGTCACGCCGCGCACTTGGCCGTCTTCGATGACGATGTCGTCGACCCGCTGTTCAAAGCGAAACTCGCCGCCCAGGGCGACGATCTTTTCGCGCATCAGCTGCACCATCTTCACCAGGCGGAAGGTGCCGATGTGCGGCTTGCTGACGTACATGATTTCCGGCGGCGCGTCGGCGGCGACGAACTCGGTCAGCACCTTGCGGCCGTAATGCTTGGGGTCCTTGACCTGGCTGTAGAGCTTGCCGTCGGAGAAGGTGCCGGCGCCGCCTTCGCCGTATTGCACGTTCGATTCCGGCTTCAGTTCGCGCTGGCGCCACAGGCCCCAGGTGTCCTTGGTGCGCTCGCGCACGGTCTTGCCGCGTTCCAGGATCAGCGGATTGAAGCCCATCTCGGCCAGGATCAAACCGGCGAAAATCCCGCACGGTCCGGTGCCGATGACGATCGGACGCTTGCTCAGTCCGGCCGGCGCCCTGGCGACAAAATGGTAATTGGTATCGGGCGTCGGTCCGACGTTTTGCTTGCCCTTGTGCCTGGCCAGCACGGCGGCTTCGTCGCGCACTTCGACGTCGACGGCATACGTCAGCGTGACGGCCGATTTCTTGCGGGCATCGTAGCTGCGGCGAAACAGGCTCACGCTCAACAGATCCGCATCGGCAACGCCGAGGCGCGCGAGGATGGCGGCGCGCAGGTCGGCTTCGGGATGGTCGAGGGGGAGTTGTATTTCAGTCAGTCGCAGCATGTGCAGTCTTTCAGTTGAGAAACGCTGCATGGCCGTTTCGGGTGTTTTTTTGCAGCAGCCGGCATTTTACCCTCCTTCCCTTGCCCCTCGCCCCTTGTGTCCTGCGGGCGCCATGTCGCGACTCCAAAATGACATTTTTGTCATGTAAATGTCATCAGATTGGCAGCTGGCTTGCCTACCATGAGCTTACCTCAACCCACCGGTCCCACTCCCCTATGAACGCCTCCCTCCAGAAGCGCCTTCGCGGCGCGGCAGTATCCATCCTTGCAGCAGGTTTCCTCGCTCCCGCCGCCTTCGCACAGACGCCGGCACCGGCGCCGACCGGTGTCCGCGGCGCCATCGTCTCGGCCAGCGGCGACAACCTGGTCGTCAAGACCAACCGCGGCGCTGAACAAGCGATCAAGCTCGACAAGGACACCCGCGTCGCGGCAATTTCCCTGGCCAACATCAATGACATCAAGCCCGGCAGCTACATCGGCGCGGCAGGCATTCCACAGCCGGACGGCTCGCAGAAAGCGCTGGAAGTGCACGTGTTCCCGCCTGCGCTGGCCGGCACCGGCGACGGCCACCGCCCGTTTGACCTGGCCCCCAACAGCACCATGACCAACGGCACCGTCGGCGATGTGGTGGCCAGCAACGGCCGCACGCTCACGCTCAAGTACAAGGGCGGCGAAAAGAAGATCGTCGTGCCTGAAGACGTGCCTATCGTGAACATCGAAGCCGGCGACCGCTCGCTGCTGGTGGTGGGTGCAAAAGTTGTCGTGCGCGCCCGCAAGAATCCGGACGGCAGCATGACCGCCGTATCGATCAGCGCCGGCAAGAACGGCGTCGCGCCGCCGATGTAAAAGGGCTCCGATGCGCAAGAAAGTGCTGCTTCATCCGCTGGCGGTGCGCATCGCGCACTGGCTCAACGCATTCGCCATCGGCTGCATGCTGATGAGCGGCTGGGCCATCTACAACGCCTCGCCGATCTTCGGCTTCAAGTTCCCCTTGTGGGCCACGCTGGGCGGCTGGCTGGGCGGCGCGATTGCCTGGCATTTCGCGGCGATGTGGCTGCTGGTAGCCAACGGCGTGTTCTACGTGATCTATGGCGTGGTCAGCGGGCACTTCCGCCGGCATTTTTTGCCGCTGCATGCACGCGACGTGGTCGACGATGCGCGCCAAGCCTTGCGTTTCAAACTGCCTCACCGGCCGGGCGTGTATAACGCAGTCCAGAAACTGCTGTATTGGGGCGTGATCGCGCTCGGGTTGCTGGTCGTGCTGTCGGGACTGTCGATCTGGAAACCGGTGCAGCTGGATTTTTTGTGCGATCTGCTGGGCGGTTTCGACTTCGCGCGCAAGGTGCATTTTGCCGCCATGGCCGGCATCGCGGCCTTCGTCGTGATTCATCTGCTGCTGGTGGTGCTGGTCCCCAAAACCCTGTTGCCCATGATCACGGGACGGGGACGTGTCAACGAGCCTGCGGAGAATCTGCCATGAGCCGGGAAGACGACAAACCGCCGCGCAAGCCTGAGGGTATTCGCCTCACGGACCACCGCACGGCGCTGGTGAAGTTGGAGCGGCGGCTGTTTTTGCGTTCGTCCCTGAAGGCGACGTTGTCGGTGGGCGCGCTGTCGATGCTGTCCGGCTGCGATCTGCAAGACAACGATCAGGTGGACAAGGTCTTGTGGGCCATGTCGCGCTGGAACGACCGGGTGCAGGCTGCGCTCTTCCGCAGCGACAAGCTGGCGCCGACGTATGCCGCAAGCCAAATCACCAATCCGTTCCCCTTCAATGCTTTCTATGACGAAGTCAACGCTCCCGACATTGATATCGCCGACTGGCGTCTCGAAGTCTCGGGCATGGTGAGCGACAAGAAGCCGTGGACGATAGAACGCCTGCGCACACTGCCGCAGGCCGCCCAGATCACCCGGCACATCTGCATCGAAGGCTGGAGCGCCATCGGACAATGGTCGGGCATTCCGCTGCGGACCTTCCTGCAAGCCATCGGCGCCGACATGACCGCAAAGTACGTCGGCTTCAAATGCGCAGACCGCTATTACTCCAGCCTGGACATGCCGACGGCCTTGCATCCGCAGACGATTCTGGCGCTCGACTTCGGCAACGAAGCTTTGCCCACGTCTTACGGATTTCCGCTCAAGGTGCGGGTGCCGACCAAGCTCGGCTTCAAGAATCCGAAGCACGTGGTCGCCCTCTACGTGACCAATCAGAATCCCGGTGGCTACTGGGAAGATCAGGGCTACAACTGGTTCAGCGGCGTCTGATTCAAATCACCGGGTCACCACTGCGAAGCATGCTCGTCCTGATACGCCAGCGCCGTCTTGCGGCGTGAGCAGCTTTCCCAGGCGGCGGTCAGGATCAGGATCGCCGCCGCCAGCCCGCCCACCATCAGCAGGTCGGTCATGTAGCCGAAGGCCGCCAGCAAGGCCAGCAGCACCAGCCCGGCCAGATGCGACAGTGGCAGGCGGCGGTACACCACCTTCTTGTAGACCGCATTGCCCAGCAGGTAGAGTGCCGGGCCGGCGATCAGCACCAGCAGCGAAGTCGGGGCGATGCGCTGGTCGGGATGCGCGATCACCAGTTCGGCGCCGACCGCCGAGACGATCACGCCGGCCACGATGATCACGTGGACATAATGGAAGTAGGCGCCGATGCGGCCCGGATCGCTGGAATGCACGATGGCGTCGCTGCCGTCCTTGCTGCTGGTGTCGAAATACAGCCACCACATCGCCAACGCGCTGGCGAAGGTCACCACGAACGCCACCATCACCGGCGCTTCCCACTGCCCGGCATGAGCCACGGTGGCGCCGGTGACCAGCAGCGCCTCGCCCAGCGCGACGATGACGAACAGCTGGCAACGCTCGGCCAGGTGGCCGCCTTCAATGGTCCATTCGCGCGTGTCCGAACGGCCCAGTCCGGGCAACGCGAAGCCGATCATCGGCGAGAAGTATTCACAGGCGACCGCGGCAATCCACAGCGCGAGCCGGTATTCCTGCGACAGCCCCCCGGCGATCCAGAACGCCGCCGAGATCAACAGCCAGCCGAACATGCGGCGGAAATTCGGCGTCAGCGCATGGTCCTTGCCCAGGCAGCACAGCACAAACAATGTGCGCCCGACCTGGATCGCGGCATAGGCGACGGCAAACACCAGGCCGCGCCCGCCGAAGGCGTCCGGAATCGCCGCCGCCATCAGCAGGCCGGCCAGCATGATGGCGAACAACAACACGCGGATCTGCAGCGTTTCGGGATCGAACCAGTTGATGACCCACGAGGTGTATTGCCACGCCAGCCAGACTGCGAACCACAGCACCAGCGTCTCGACGGCGCCGGCCACGGTGAGATTTTCCAGCAGCCGGTGCGATAGCTGGGTCACCGCAAAGACGTAGATCAGGTCAAAGAACAACTCCACGAAGGAGACGCGCGCCTCATGCCCGTCGCGAATGCGCAGCAGACCGGTGAGCGGTTTTTTTGCCGACGACGTGTTCATGTTTCCTCCCTGAATCAGATGCATCTATCGTCGCACACGCACTCCGCTATGGACAAGCCGCACGGCGTCTCCGGGGCCTCATGCGGCCCCGACAGTTGCTTATATCTGACACAGAACTCACGACGAATTTGTTTCGAGGCGTTTCCATTTCGCAGTTTCACGCCTGCGGCGAAACACAAAATTACAGCTGCCGGGCGCTGCCTGATCTACATTGAATCCATCGCGACATGCTGTCACGGTCGCTTCAAAGAAACAATTCACAGGGAGCACATCATGCGTTACAAGAACATCATCCTCGCCGTCGTTCTCGCCGCCGGTGCGGCCTCCTCGGTCCTGGTGGCACCGGTCGCGCAAGCGCAGGCGCGCACCTCGGTCGATATCCGCATCGGCACGCCGCCGCCGCCGGTGCGCTATGAACGCATGCCGCCACCGCGGCGCGGCTATGTCTGGGCGCCGGGCTACTGGGCCTGGAACGGTTATCGCCACGTCTGGGTCGGCGGCCATTGGGAGCGCATGCGCCGCGGCCGCCATTACGTGCCGCCGGGCTGGCATCAGGAACCGGGAGGCTGGCGCTTCAATCGTGGTGGCTGGGGGCGATAGATACCGGCGCTCATGAAAAAGAGAAAGGCCTGCTTCCGCGGCAGGCCTTTTTTTGTCGGGTGCGGCCGCCTGCCAATGTGATGCGGTTCTCGCTGCGCCTAATTCTTCCTGTGCGCCCTGAGCGCGAAACGCGCCGGATCGAGCAAGGCCAGCAAGTCCTTGCCGAGCGGCGCCGGTTCATCCTCCAGCGCGCACGCCACGATCTCGGCCGCCAGCGGCGCCCAGATCAATCCGCGCGAGGCGTAGGCCAGCAGGCCGTACAGCTGCGGCCAGCGCGGCGCATCGCGCAGCTGGACTTCGCCGCCCGCGGCCAGCGCCGCCTGATCGGGCAAGGCGCCGACCAGCGGCAGCCGGTCGGCCGAGACGCAGCGAAAACCCACGCGTCCCGGCAAGGTGTCCGGATCGATATCGGACGACACGCCGGGCAGCAATTGCCGCAACTTGTCGAGATTGCCGGCGTGGCTGTCGGCGCGCACTGCCGTGTCGTGATCGTCGCGATCGTAACTTGCGCCGACGCTGATCAGTCCGTTCACCGCTCCGGTCAGGTAGCCGTCGCCGCACAATACGAACGGCAAGTCCGGTAACGACGCCGCCGGCAAGTGGCTGACCTGCCCGCGTATCGCCTGCAAAGGCAATGCGGCCGCCTGCGCCAGTCCGCCCGACTGCATGCCGTTGGCGAGGATGACGACCGGCGCTGCGGCGATGACGGCGCCGTCGGCGTCGAGCGCCTGCCATTGTCCCTCGGCGCGGTGCAAGGAATGCACGTCTTTTCCGAAGCGCTTATGCAGGCGCTCGCCGCAGGCATGCAGCATGGCTTCGCACACCGCCGCCGGACGCAGCCAGCCGCCGCGCGGAAAAAACCAGCCGCTGCCGGTCGGCATGCCCAGCCGCGCGCTCGCTTCCTGCGCCGGCAGCCACTGCGCGTAGTCGTGCGGATAATTCCAGTGCCGCGCCGCCCGCTCGAATACCTCTGCCTGTTGGGCGTCGCGCGCCACCTGCAGCACGCCACAGACCTGGCCCTTGCTTTGCTGCGCGCCGTCCAGCACGCCGGCGCGCTGCCACACCTGCTGTGCAAACAGGAAAGCCACCCGCGTGAGACGCGCAGTCGGATTGTCATCGCTTGAAATCGCCGGCATATAAACTCCGGCCAGATTGCCGGAAGCCTCCTGCGCGGCGTGCGCATGCCGTTCGACCAGCGTCACCTGCCAGCCGCGCGCGGCGAGTGCTTCGCAGGCGGCGCTGCCGGCCAGGCCGGCGCCGATCACGAGGGCGCGACGGTCTTGCGGAATCGTGCGCTCGGCGACTCTCCAGCGCGGCGTGAAATGTGCCAGCGAGGGATCGTTTTCGTCTGCAGTGAAACCTGTTGCAGCCAAGTCGGCCGGCGTCACACGCCATGTGCCGCCGGTACGCAATTGCGCGCGCGGCGCCGCCAGTCGTTTCAACTGCTGCGCGTTCCACACGGCGTCGTCATGCAACAGGAACAGATCAACCCGCGCATCGGCCTGCGCCAGGCTGGCCGCCACATCGCCGATGATCAGCGTCAACACCACGCGGCCCTGTCCGAGCAGCAACCGGTGATAGCCGGGCGTCAACGGCGGCCAGGCGTTGGCGAGTTCGTCGGCGAGCGCACTCGTTGGAGCCGGCGCCATCGCGCGCAATTGCTGCGCCGTCGGCGGCGCAGCGTCGATCAGCAGATAATGCAGGCGTTGCGGCGCATCGGCATCGTCGGCAGCGTCGGCCTGCTCGCACAACGCCGCCCAGGCTTGCAGGAATGCAGCGCTGTAGCCGGTCTGCAAAATTGTGTAAACCGCGCGCCCGCGCCAATGCCGGCGCAAGGCGTCGTCGGTGAGACTGGCGGAGGGAAAAGCGGCTGGAGTCATGCGGGCATTCACGGTTCGGGAGCGGACATCGGCCGCAGCAGCAATATGATACGCTGTCCCTCCATCACGTTGCGGCAGGCGCCGGCCGGGTCTATCACCTTCGCCTCCGCCAGACCGCCGTTGGGGACACCTGCCATGCCGCTTCGCCTGCCACCGCTTTCTTCCCTGCGCTTCTTTGAAGCCGCCGGCCGCCATCAGAGTTTCAAGCTCGCCGCCGCCGAACTCAACGTCACTCCCAGCGCCGTCAGCCACGGCATCGTCAGCCTCGAACAAACCCTGGGCGTGGAACTGTTCGTCCGCGCGCCGCGCAGCCTGACGCTGACGGCGGCCGGCGCCGACTACCTGCACTACATCTCCAAGGCCTTCGAACTGATCGCCACCGGCACGCAGCGCCTGCCCGATCGCCGCGGCAGCAGCATTTCTGTGAGCTGTGCGCCGACGCTGGCCTCGCGCTGGCTGTTACCGCGCCTGCATGATTTCCGCACGCTGTGGCCGGATACCAATGTCACCGTCGACACCTCGCCGCGCCAAGTCAATTTGCCGACCGACGGTTTCGATTTCGCCATCCGCATGAGCCGTGCGCCGGTCGCCGATCCGGCCTGGCGCAAACTGTTTGGCGAGCAGCTGGTGCCGGTCTGCAGTCCGGCCTGTCGCGACAGCCTGCGCGGAGATGACGGCAAGCTCGATCTGCGCCGCGCCACGCTGATCCACGTCACCCAGGCCAGCGAAGACTGGCAGACCTGGCTCGCGCGTACCGGCACACCTGCCGGCACCGGCGGCGTCGACGCCCGTCGCGGCTTGCACGTCGACACCATCCAGCTGGCGTTCGAAGCGGCCATCGGCGGCCTCGGTGTGGCGCTCGGGCGACGTCCGCTGGTCGATCGCGATCTGGCCAGCGGCGTGCTGGTGGAACTCGGCAACGAGCTGCACACCGGACTGGTCGACGCCGAAACCGCCTACTGGCTGGTCAGCACCGAAGACGGCGGCGAGCGCGCCGACGTGGCCGGCTTCCGCAGCTGGCTGCTGGCGGAAGCGCAGGCGTCGGCACAGGCGGATTCATCTCGCTGAACCAGCGCGCCGTGCATGAGTGAGCCAGACTCACTCATCGTCAAAAACCTTTCCTTTGTCGCCGGATTGCGCCGCTGCTAATGTGCGGTTCTGTGATCGCAACGGAGACATCCATCATGTCCGCAACCACCCAGCCAGCTCCGGCTCACCTCTCTCCTCCCCTTTTCAGCGCCGGCAATCCCGCGCTGTGGGTCGTCGTCGCCGCCGCACTGGTGCTCAGCGTCGTCATGGGCACGCGCCAGACCTTCGGCCTGTACATCAATCCGTTTTCCTACGACCGCGGCTTGCCGGTCACGGTGATCGCCTTCGCCATCGCCCTGCACAATCTGGTCTGGGGCTTCGCGCAGCCGTTCGCCGGCGCCGCTGCGGACCGTTACGGCGCCACGCCGGTGGTGGCGTTCGGCGCCGTCACCTTCGCCGCCGGACTGGGGCTGGCGGCGGTGGCGCCGTCCGGCCTGCTGCTGGTCATCGGACTGGGACTGCTGGTCGGCATCGGCATCAGCTGCACCAGCTTCGGCGTGGTGCTGGCCTCGGTCGGCCGCGTCGCCACGCCGCAGCAGCGCAGCATGGCGATGGGCATCGCCAGCGCCGGCGGTTCGCTCGGCCAGGTGTTGCTGGTGCCGCTGGCGCAGATGGTGCGTGAGGGCGCCGGCGTGCCGGTCTCGCTGTTCGTGCTGGCGGTCATTGCGCTGGCGATTGCACCGGCCGGCCTGATCCTGGACCGGGGCCGCAAGAAATCCCCTGCATCCGTGACGCACGCCGCCGCCGAACCGGACACGTCTTCACTCAAGGAAGTGCTGGCCCTGGCCGGACGTCATCGCGGCTATCGCCTGCTGACCATCGGCTTCTTCACCTGCGGTTTCCAGCTGGCTTTCATCGGCACCCACCTGCCCGGCTACCTGATGCTGTGCCACATGCCGCTCGGCCTGGGCGCCACCGCGCTGGCGCTGATCGGCCTGTTCAACATGGCCGGCAGCTGGGGCTGCGGCTGGCTGGGCGGCCGCTTCCGCCAGCAATACGTGCTGGGCTGGCTGTACCTGATCCGCAGCGGGGCCATCGCGGTATTCCTGGCGCTGCCCACGACCGGCGCCTCGGTCATGGTGTTCGCCGCCGTGATGGGACTGACCTGGCTCGGCACGGTGCCGCTCACCAGCGGACTGGTGGCGAAAGTGTTCGGCACGCGGCACCTCGGCACGCTGTTCGGGGTGTGCTTCCTGAGCCACCAGCTCGGCTCCTTCCTCGGCGCCTGGCTGGGCGGCTATATGTTCGACCTGACCGGCTCGTACTCGCTGGTGTGGGGTGCGACGGTGGCGGCCGGCGTGCTGGCGGCGCTGCTGCATTTCGCCATCGGCGACAAGCCGGCTGACGCCAGCCCCGGCATGCTGGCGGCGGCGCTCAGCTGAAAAACCGGCTTGTAGAACGCAGTGCGTGCCGCACTCGCGCGGCGGTGGAAAACCGGGTGCGGCAAAACCCTTTAAAATCGTCCGCACTCCATCATCCATGCAGCCAGCCGCCCTGCGTTCACTTCATGCTCGCCATCTTCAACGTCGTCTTTCCGGTTTTCGCGCTGATCTTCCTCGGCTACCTGTGCCGCAAGCGCAATATCCTCAGCGTCAACGCCGCCAGCGAACTGAACCGCTTCGTCATCTATCTGGGCCTGCCGGCGCTGCTGTTCGATTCGATCGCGCGGCTCACGCCCGCCGACTTCAGCAACCTGCGCTTCATCGCGGTATTTGCCATCGGCATCGCGGTGGTGTTCGTGCTGACGGCCTGGATCAAGTATCGCCAGGGCGCGGCGGCCGGCGACATCATCATCGACAGCCTCGGCACCTCGTACGCCAACGTCGGCTTTATCGGCATCCCGCTGTGCCTGCTGGCCTTCGGCCGCGACGGCATGCCGCCGGCCGTGATCGCCATGGTGATGACCGCCTGCCTGCTGTTCGCCATCGCTATTGTGCTGCTGGAAATCTGCCTGCACGCCGAGAAGCACATCGGCCGCAGCCTCCTCAAGACCGGCAACTCGCTGATCCGCAATCCCATCCTGATCGCACCGATCCTCGGCAGCCTGGTGGCGGCCGGCGGCTTTGCGCTCCCGACCGGCGTACAGCAGTTGTTCAAGTTGCTGGGGGCGGCCGCCAGTCCGTGCGCGCTGGTGTCGCTGGGCCTGTTCCTGGCGCAGCCGATCGAGAACAAACAGGCCGGCTCGGTGAGCCTGCTGGTCGGCTTCAAGCTGTTGCTGCATCCGGCCGTCACGGCGCTGTTCGCCTACTGGATCCTGCCGCTGCCGAAGATGTGGGCCGACACCGCGCTGCTGTTGTCGGCCATGCCGATCGGCACCGGTCCGTTCATGCTGGCCGAACTGTACCGGCGCGAAGCGGCATTGATGTCGCGCGCCATCCTGATTTCCACCACGACGTCGCTGCTGACGATCACGCTGATCCTGGCGTGGATCGCCCATTGAGGAAACCCGCGCATGAAAATCCAGATCGCCTCCGACCTGCATCTTGAACGGATGACGCCGAAGTTTCCCGGCTACCGCGCCATCGCGCCTGCCGACGCCGACCTGCTGATCATCGCCGGCGACATCCACCACGGCGACGCGGCGATCGCGGCCTTCGCCGACTGGCCGGTTCCGGTGCTGTATGTGCACGGCAACCACGAGGCCTATCACGCGCAATATCCGCAAGTGGTCGGCGACATCGGCCGCAGCGCGCAAGCCTCGGGCGAGCGGGTGCGTCATCTGGAGAATGCCGTCGCGGTCGAAGGCGGCGTGCGCTTTCTCGGTTGTTGCCTGTGGACCGACTACGCCTTGCAACAAGAGGGAACGCCCGCGCTGACGCTGGACGCTGCGATGGAACAGGCCGGCAACATCCTGTTCGACCATCGCGTGATCACCATGCCGGGCGGCGTGCTATTCACGCCGCAGGATGCGCTGCAATTGCACCGGCGTTCGCGCGCCTGGCTGGAGCAGGAACTGGCGCGCCCCTTCGATGGCAAAACCGTGGTGATCACGCATCATGGTCCGCATCCGCAGTCGGTGCATGAGCGCTTCGCCGGCTCGCCGCTGAACCCCGGCTTCATCAGCGACCTCACGCCGTTGCTGGCGCAGGCAGACCTGTGGGTGCACGGCCATGTGCATGACAGTTTCGACTACACGGTCGCGAACTGCCGCGTCGTGACCAATCCGCGCGGCTATGCGCTCAACCTGAAACAGGCGGCGACGCTCGATGACATCGAGTGGGAGAATCCGGCCTTCGATCCGCAGCTGGTGATCGCGATCTGAGAGAGCCAGGCGTCAGCGCGCGCTGAACTCCAGCGTGGTGACCTGCGTGTCGTTCTTTTCCTGCAGCAGCTCGACGAACCGCTCGGGCGGCACCGGCGGGCTGAACAGGTATCCCTGCATTTCGTCGCAGCCGTGCTGGCGCAGATAGGACAGCTGCTCCTCGGTTTCCACGCCTTCGGCGATCACGTGCAGCTTGAGGCTGTGCGCCAGCGAGATGATGGAGACCGTGATGGCCGCGTCGTCGGCATCGAGCGTGATGTCGCGCACGAAGGACTTGTCGATCTTGAGCACGTCGATCGGAAATTTCTTCAGGTAAGACAAGCTGGAATAGCCGGTGCCGAAATCGTCGATCGACAGATGCACGCCGAGGTCCTTGAGTTCGCGCAGGATGCCGATGGCGTGTTCGACGTCAGTCATCACCAGGCTTTCGGTCAGTTCCAGTTCGAGGAAATCGGCGTCGAGTCCGGTCTCCTGCAGCACCTTGGCGATCGACGACACCAGGTCTTTCTGTACGAACTGGCGCACCGACAAATTGACCGAGACGCGCATGTTTCCCAGCCCGGCTTCCTGCCATGCGCGCACCTGCTCGCAGGCGGTGCGGATCACCCATGAACCGATGGGCAGAATCAGGCCCGTCTCTTCGGCCAGGCTGATGAAGCGCGCCGGCGACACCATGCCCAGCTCCGGATGGTTCCAGCGGATCAGCGCCTCCATACCAACGATCCGGCCGCTGCGCAGATTGATCTTGGGCTGGTAATGCAACAGGAATTCATTGCGCTCCAGCGCGATGCGCAAATCGCCTTCGATGCGCAGGCGTTCCAGCGCCTGCGCGTTCATCGCGGGCGTGTAGAACTGATAGTTGTCGCGACCGCTCTGCTTGGCGCGGTACATCGCGATGTCGGCGTGCTTGACCAGCACCTCGGCGTCGCGACCGTCGTCGGGATAGGCGGCCACGCCGATGCTGCAGGTCGGGAAGAAGGTATGCCCCTCGATCGTCATCGGCGCCGCCACGGCTTCCTGGATGCGATGCAGGTGACGCGTATCGAGACCGATGCCGGTGTACTCGGACATGACGATGACGAACTCGTCGCTGCCCAGGCGCGCGATGGTGTCGGTGTCGCGCACTGCCGCCCGCAAACGGCCGGCGATGGTTTTGAGCAGCAGGTCGCCGGCCTTGTGGCCGAGAGTGTCGTTGACGAACTTGAAGCGGTCGAGATCGACGAACACCACCCACAGCGAACGCTGGTAACGCTCGGCGTAGGCCATCGCTTCTTCCAGCACCTTGCGCAGCATATTGCGGTTGACCAGACCGGTCAGCACGTCGCGGTTGGCCTGAAATTCCAGTTCCGCCTCATAACGCTTCATCGATGTGATGTCGTACAGCGCGGCGACGAAATGCGTGACCGTACCCTGCTCGCTCTTCACCGGCGCGATGTACAAGTCGTTCCAGACTTCGGCGCCGCTCTTGTTGTGGTTGCGCAGCACGACATTACCTTCGCGTTGCTCGCGCATGGCGCTCCAGATTTCCTCGAAGCCGTGGGCATGGGCATCGGCGCCGCTGTCGCTTTCCAGCATGCGGATGCTATGCCCGATCACTTCCCCGGCGCTGTAGCCGGTGATGCGCTCGAACGCCGGATTGACGTATTCGATCGGATAGTCGGGTGCAGTCGCCTGCATGATGATGATGGCGTTGGCGCTCGCTTCGATGGCGCGCTGGCGCAGTTGCAGTGCCTGCTCGGCCTGCTGGCGCGCGTGGATGTCTTCCTTGAGCAGCACGTTGGTCAGGCGCAGCTCGGCGGTGCGCTCGTCGACGGTGCGCTGGATGCGGCGCGAGCGCATCGACAGCGTGTACAGGTAGGCCGCCGCCAGCAACGTCAGCAAGGTGCCGGCGCCGAGGATCAGCAGCGAGTTGGAATGATTGGAGGTCAGCGAGATGGGCGCCGATCTCGCTTCCAGGTGCCACGGCTGGCCGGCGATGTTGAAGGTGCGGCGAATGCGCACCGGCTTGCGATAGCCGAGCCATGAGGGCAGCAGCGATTTGCTGGCGCTGCTCTCGCTGCGATAGACCAGATCCACCGGATCGGCGTGCTCGCCGATAAACACGCTGATGTCGACGTCTTCGCGCCGCAGCGGACCGGCCGCGTTGAAAATCCGTTGCAGCAACACGCGCGCATGGAACACCGCAGTGGTGTCGCCGATCACCGCCGCCCGGCGCTGCGCCAGCGTGTCGAGCGGCATGCCGGCGCGATACACCGGCATCAGCACCAGCAGGCCGCGTTCATTGGTGGACGCCTGGGCGAGCCGGAACGCGCCGGTCGAGACCGGCTTGCCGCTGTCAATGGCCAGCTCCAGCGCCTGCATCACGGTGGCGTTGGCCGACATGTCGAGGCCGAGCGCGGGACGGTTGCCTTGCAGCGGTTCAAGATAATCGACCACCAGGTAGCGCTCGCGGATCGGCGACGGCACGGTCTTGCCCTCCACCATCGCGTTGATGCCGAAGCCCGGATAGCGCGCCTGCATGGCGCTCTCGAAACCGGCGCGTTCGCCGCGCGTGATGAAGCGCTGGAAGCTGAAGGCCTGTACGTGCGGGTACTTCTCCACCAATGGTGCGGTGAAGGTGTGGAATTGCTCGCGGGTGGGGTTGTCGACGGTGGCGAACAAACGATTGATGACGGTCAGCACCTGCACCGCTTCTTCGAGTCCGCGCTGCAGCGTGGTCACGCGCACCAGCGCGCGCCGCTCGAAGTCGAGATTGAAGGCGTCATCTTCCAGCTTGCAGGTCGCAAGGAACAGCAAAGCCGTCACGCCAAAGCCGATGATCAGCGTCAGCGACACCGAGATCGAGGCTCCTATGCGTTTGATCGCTTTGTACATGCGGGGGTGACATTTTCGTGACCGGTATGAGGTCATCATAAACGCGCCACCCGGCGCACAGACGCCTTATTGATTAATTTTTTTCCAACTTTATTGAGAGAAAGTTTTGCTGCGCAGACCGTCGCCGGGCCTCCCCGAAATTGCGCAAGGCTGTCCTACAGAGAAAACTGTTGCCCCGCGTAGCGCCTCACCAGAACGGGGCGTGCAGCAATGCAAAACACGCCATGAAATGCGGCGCGTTATTGTGTCCTGCAGGAAATGTTAGTGCGGAGCGCCATGCTGCAACTGCGGCATTTTTACCACGCAGTGTCCTTGCCCGGTGCCTGCCGCCGCTCTTGCTCCTGACTCTGCTCGATCGCCTGGGCTTGCATGAATGCCGTAAAGGAACGTTCGATGGTGGCGCGCTCGATGTCCTTGGTGATGAACACGATGCGCGTGCGGCGATCTTCCGACGGCCAGGCCGGCAGCGTCACGGTCGGATGGAAGATGTGCTGCACGCCGTGGATCACGGTCGGCTTGTCTTCGCCGGCGAGATTGACGATACCTTTGATGCGCAGGATGTTCTGGCCCTTGAACCCGACCAGCAGGCTCAGCCATTCATCGAACAGATGCGGCTCGATCGGCTTGTCGAAGCTGAAGCAGAAGGCGCGGATGTGATCGTCGTGGCGGTTGATGTCGTGGCCGTGGTCTTCGTGTGCGTGCTTGTGATGGTGATGGTGATGGTGATGGCCATCATGCGCATGATCGTGGCCGTGCGTGTGCGGCGGTTCGTACGCTTCTTCGCTGAGCCAGCGCTCGACGTCGGGCGTCTTGTCGGCCGCCCTGAACAGGCCGGCGTCGAGCAGCTGCTGCGGCGCCACCTGGCCTTGCTGCGAGAGGATTTGTTGCGCGCCCGGATTGATCTGTTGCAGGCGCGCCTGCAAATCCTGCAGCGCTGCCGCGTCGGCCAGGTCGCTCTTGGTCAGCAGCACGCGATCCGCCACCGCGGCCTGCTGTACCGCTTCGATATGGTTGTCCAGCGTCTGGTTGCCGTTGACGGCATCGACGGTGGTGATGACGCCATCGAGCCGGTACTTGGACGCGATGAAATTGTCGGTCATCAGCGTGTGCAGGATCGGGATCGGCGAGGCCAGTCCGGTGGTCTCGATGATGACGCGATTGAACTTGCGCTTGCCGCCTTCGGCGAAACGCCAGGTGATGTCCTTGAGGGTCTTCTTGAGGTCGCCGCGGATGGTGCAGCACAGGCAGCCGCTGCTCATCTCGACCACGACTTCATCCTGGCTGTGCGCCACCAGCAAATGGTCGAGGCCGATCTCGCCGAACTCATTGATGATGACCAGCGTGTCCTTGAGCTCGGGCTGGGCCACAAGGTAGTTCAGCAGCGTGGTCTTGCCGCTGCCGAGGAAGCCGGTCAATAGCGAGATCGGGATCAGTGCGGGAGTGTCTGGTGTCATTTTGGTCATGGATGGGACGGCTTCCGTCACGGATTCAATCGCGCTTAATCGTTGTCGTGCGACGGCAGCAGATGGCCCAGCTTGGTGGCTTTGGTGCGAAGGTAGCGGAGGTTGAAGGGGTTGCGATTTTCCACCAGCGGCACGCGCTCCAGTACCTCGATGCCGTTTTCCACCAAGGCGTTGACCTTGCGCGGGTTGTTCGTCATCAGGCGCAGGCCCTTGATGCCGAGGTGATCGGCCATCGGCACCACCATGGTGTAGCGCCGCATGTCGGCCGGGAAACCGAGTTGCAGGTTGGCCTCGACCGTGTCGGCGCCGCCGTCCTGCAGATGGTAGGCGCGCACCTTGTTGAGCAGGCCGATGCCGCGGCCTTCCTGGCGCAGGTAAAACACCACGCCGCGCTTTTCCTTTGCAATGCGCCGCAGAGCGGCTTCAAGTTGCGCGCCGCAATCGCAGCGCTGGCTGAACAGCGCGTCGCCGGTCAGGCATTCGGAATGCACGCGCGCCAGCACCGGCTCGCCGTTGCCGACGTCGCCCAAGGCCAGGGCCAGGTGTTCCTTGCCGGAAACGTGGTCGACGAAAGCGTGCAGTTGGAAAGTGGCCCACGGCATCGGCAATGCGCAGGAGCTGACGAATTCCAGGTTTTCTTCCGGAATGGCGACGTCTGTTTCGATGTTTTCTGGTGACGACATGATGAACAACCTTTGTAATGGCGCCGCAATGGGTACATTGGGCGCAGCCGCGTATCTTACAACGCGGCTCCAATTATTTCAGGCTGGCCCTGCGGTTCTTCAAGCCCGGGCGGGCGTTTTTTGTCGTAAACACAAGCGCGGCCCGGAGGCCGCGCTGGTTTCATGCACCGGCAGGAGCGATCAACGGTCGCGATTCTTGCCCGGCAGCAGGCGCACCAGCAAGGCGCCCAGCGAAGTCACCGTTGCCAGACCGACCACACCGATCCAGCCCCATTGCGCCAGCAACAGGCTGCCCAGCGCCGCGCCGGCCGCCATGCCGATGAACATGCCGACAAACAACACGGCATTGAGACGGCTGCGGGCGCCCGGTTCGATGCTGTAGACGATAGTCTGATGCGCCACCAGCGTGGCCTGCACGCCCAGGTCGAAACCGATTGCCGCCAACGCCAGCAACCACAGCTGGCCGCTGGTCGAGAAGGCCGGACCGAACGCCATCGCCACGAAGGACAGGATGGCCAGGCCGATGCCCAGGCGGGTTACCAGTTCAGGGCCTTTCTTGTCCGAGATGCGGCCGGCCAGCGGCGCAGCCAGGGCTCCCGCAGCGCCTGCCAGGCCGAAGGCGCCGGCGGCGGCGCTGCCCAGATGGAACGGCGCGGCATGCAGCATCACCGCCAGCGTCGACCAGAAGGCGCTGAAGCCGACCGACAGCAAACCCTGGGCCATTGCGGCGCGACGCAGCGCAGGATGTTTTTCCACCAGCTTGCCCAGCGAACCCAGCAAAGCGCCGTACGACAGATGCGTGGTCGCCTTGAAGCGCGGCAGGCCGCGCCACGCGGCGATGCCGATCAGGGCGATGCTGACCGAAGCCGCCACGAACATGCTGCGCCAGCCGAAGTGCTCGGCGACGAAACCGCTCAGCACGCGCGACAGCAGGATGCCGAGCAGCAAGCCGGTCATGACGGTGCCGACCACCTTGCCGCGGCTCTGTTCCGGGGCCAGGGTGGCGGCGGCCGGGACGATGTCCTGCGCCAGCGTCGCCGACAAGCCGATCGCCAGGCTGGCGACGAGCAGCACCGCGATGCCCGACGACGCGCCGGCCAGCAGCAAAGCGCCGGTCAGCACGGCCGCCTTGATCAGGATGATGCGGCGGCGATCATAACGGTCGCCCAGCGGCGCCAGCAGCAGGATGCCGAGCGCGTAACCGAGCTGGGTCAGCATCGGCACCATGCCGATGGCGCGGTCGGAGGCACCGATGTCGGCGCCGAGAATGCCCAGCATCGGCTGCGAGTAATACAGCGAGGCCACCGCCAGACCAGCGCCGGACGACAGCAGGAGCAGCAGCGAGGCCGGAAGCTGATGGACCGCTGCGGACGCGACCGTGGCGCCGTGACTTGTATGCGTATTCTGAATGGAAGACATGATGGCTACCCCTTTTATTGATTGACGGGGTGGAGTTTGCGCGCCATTGCTGCGCTGCGGTAGTAGCACGGCGCGCAGAATTGTTATACGCTGCCCGTATGAGCAAAGCGACCATCTCGGCTCCCGCCGCCCTTCCTTCGTCTTCCGGCCCCTCGGATCGCATCGAACTGATCCAGACGTTCGTGCGCATCGTCCAGGCCGGCAGCCTGTCGGCCGCCGCGAGCCAACTCGACACCACGCAGCCGACCATCAGCCGCCGCCTGCAATTGCTGGAGCGTTCGCTGGGCGTGCGCCTGCTGCAACGTTCCACGCATGCGATGAAGCTGACCGAGGACGGCGAGCGTTGCTACGAACGCGCGCTCGACCTGCTGGCCGGCTGGGAATCCTTCCAGTTCGATGTGCGCGGCGCCGGCGTCGAGGCCGAGGGCTCGCTGCGCGTGGTGGTGCCGAATGCCTTCGGGCAACGGCAACTGATCGCGCCGCTAGCCGAGTTCATGCGGCGCCATCCGGCGATCACGGTGGAATGGCTGCTGTACGACCGCGTCGCCGACTTCATCGCGCACGGCATCGACTGCGCGATCCAGGTCGGCGAAGTCAGCGACCCCGCCGTGGTGGCGATCCGGCTGGCCGAAGTGCCGCGCATGATGGCGATCGCGCCGGCGTTGCTGGCGCAGCATCCGGCGCCGACGCATCCGCGCGACCTGGCGGCGATGCCGTGGCTGGCGATCCCGCAGTTTTACCGGCGCGACATCACGCTGAAAAACACCGTCACCGGCGAAGTCACCGAAGTGGCGTTCCAGCCGCGCCTCAGTTCCGACAGCCTGTATGCACTGACCAATGCGGCGGTGGAAGGCGTCGGCCTGCTCCTAGGTTCGGCGTGGCTGCTGGCGGAACACATCGAGCAAGGCCGGCTGGTGCCGCTTTTGCCCGAGTGGGAAGCCGCGCCGCTGCCGGTGTCGATCATTTATCCGTATGCGCGCTTTTATCCGGCGCGGTTGCGCTACTTCGTCGACACCATGCGCGAAGCGATGCCGGCGGCGGTCGGCAGCGCCGCGCGCTGGACGGTGCGCTGAGTCATTTTTTCATGGACGGCGTGCCGGCACTCGTTTCACCAACAGGCGTGGGATGCGTTCCGGGAATGCCGACGCGGATCAATTCCGAAAAGCGCGCATCGTTCCCTGCCGCGAGCGCCCGCTCTGTAATGCGGCTGCGCGCATGCAGGGTGGCGTAATCGAATCCCGGCGTCAGGCCGCCGACGTCGTAGGCATATTCGGCAAGATAACCCGACGCCAGCAAACGATAATCGAACGGCAATTGCGGATTGATTGCGCGCGCCAGGTCGAACACGATCGTCGTGCAATTGCTGGTCAGGGTGTTGTAGAAGGCCGGTTCACGTTCGAGCTTGGCGGCTTCACCGGCATAACCGGCGAACAGCTTGCGCAAGGTGGCCGGCTCGACCTGCAAGCGATACAGATACACATCTTCCCCGCGCACATTGCTGCGCACGCGCAGAATGTCGCGCTCCTCGCTGGCCACCAGCACGGCCTCGAACTTGCGGAAGAAACCGCCAAGCGCCGAAAAGCTCTCGCCCTTCTCCTTCCGGATCTCCACCGAAAACGTCAGATAGCGGCCGTCGTCGAAACCGAAAGACACCAGCGTGTGCGCAATCGCCGGTCCCATCCAGTACGACAGCACCAGATCAGCGCTGACCAAACGGCCGAGATCATAGTTGCGATCCTCCCAGCGCACGGTGTAGTCGGTCTCGCTACGCCAGTCGAAGTTGCGCACGTTGGTCAGGTGCGCGTGATTGCCGTCGATGTCGATATGCAAAAGGCGCGCAACCTCATCGGCCCAGATACGATCATGCGAGGGCTTGAGCGTGCTCCACCAGCCCAGCATGCCGGCGAACAGCACGGCAAACCCGAGCAGCGGACGCCAGCGTCGTCGCCACAGGCCGTTCAGCGCCGCCAGCACGGCCAACGCGAGCACAGCCACAGCGACCGTCCGGATCTGCGCCGGCGCCTGCAACTGATACCACAAGGCGAAACCGGACCATACCCCGGCCAGCGTGGTCAGCACACTGAGCACGAGGCACAGCGCGATGAAGAAAAATCGGCGCAAGCGTCGCCCCTGGTTCATGCCGCTCACTGCCGCCGCATCACCATCTGCACCGAGCCCTGGCCGTGGCATTCGAAGGCCAGCGAGACATCGGTCAGCAGCTTGGCCGAGCAAGTGGTCTGCTGGTCGAGCCAGCTCAGCGTGCTGCCGCTGACGGTGCCGCTGGCGCTGATCGGAACGGTCGGGAAGTTGCCTTCCATGGTGCCGGTGATGGCTGCCTTGCCTGCCGCGGTGGTGGCGAAGTTCAAGGTCCAGCGTTGCGCCGAGCCGAAGGAGTTGCTGCCGGCGCCGGCCCACTGGCCGTCAAACAGGGTCGGTTTGAGTTCCGCGTTCTCGGGTTTCTTTTCAACCGGCACCGGCGTCATCGCGACCTGCCTGCATACTTGGCAACTGATCTCGGTGATGTTGGCGCGGCTGATCTGCTTCGGTCCCCAGATGGTGTCGGCGCCGGTATTGCCGCTGACCAGCACGTTGAAATACGGCGTGCCGTCGACGTAGTAATTGACTTTGGAACACGCCGGCGCGGAAGACGTAAAGCGCAGTTCCGATGCATACGAACCGAGGGTGGTCGCCTCCACCGGCTTGACCGCGATGGAGGCCGAACACGTCCCCACGCTCTGCTGGCAATCGCAGCTTGCTTCAGCTGCGCGCACGGCGAGAGGTGCGGATGAGAGGGCGACGGCTGCCGCCAGCATCAGGGCGGTTCGATATGCCCCCTGAGCACTATGAGATTGCCTGATCCGATAAAACAATTCCATCATCGCCGACTCCCCTTTTTTGACTACCTGCCCCCGAGGCTGACACTTTGGCTTGCAACACGGTGCTGCCATGGTACACCGCCGTATTGTTCATGTTGCGCATACCGTGCGCCGCATCGGCGGCCACGACGGATTGCGCGATTCCGAATGGCGTCCTCAAGCTGAACGCAAGCTGAGAAAAACCTGACACGCGCGTGACCGGATTGTCATATGTTCGTCATGCTTCTGTCCGACAGCGCGGCGCAGAATGTGTTCCACGATGACCGCAGCCCTCCTTCATGTTTCCCCTCTAGCCATGCGGTCTGCATGGCTGACTGCGGTTGTCGTCTGACTTTTTTGGAGAACACACCATGCGTAAATTATCCCTCGCCTTCGCCGCCCTGGCCCTGACTTCCGCTGCCGGCGCCTACGCCGAAGCCCCCTATCCGGTCGAACAGCCCTTCGTTTCCAGCCTCAGCCGCGCCGAAGTCAAACAGGAACTGATCCAGGCCCAGCAGCAAGGCCAGATCGCGGACGGCGACAACTATCCGGCCCTCTCGCAAGCCTCGTCGCACCTGAGCCGCCAGGATGTGCGCCAGGAGTTGCAGCACGCACAAAACATGCATGACGACGCCACGTACGCCGGCGCCTGATGCTGAATGCTTGATGCCTGAAGTTTGATCCGTAGTGGAAATCGCCTGCTGCGCTGCTGATGGTGCAAGGCCGGCAGGAAGGATGCAAGCGGCTGCGACGCGCATCATGGACATGCGTCCATGCGCGCCGGCCGCCGATACGAAAAAGCGGATCTGCCATATTACGCAGATCCGCTTTTTTACGTGATGCCTACTTGATGCTTTAGTACTTCTTTGGTGCTTGCCCGGCGATTACTTCACCGAAGCCAGCGCTGCGTTGAGCGTGGCGCTCGGACGCATGACTGCGCTGACCTTCTTCGGATCGGCCAGGAAGTAGCCGCCGATGTCGACCGGATTGCCTTGCACTGCCTTGAGTTCAGCCGTGATCTTGGCTTCGTTCTCGGTCAATGTCTTGGCCAGCGGCGCAAACTTCGCCGCCAGTTCGGCGTCTTCCTTTTGCGCGGCCAGTTCCTGCGCCCAGTACATGGCCAGGTAGAAATGGCTGCCGCGGTTATCCAGCTCGCCGGTCTTCGGCGATGGCGACTTGTTGTTGTCCAGCAGCTTGCCGGTTGCATCGTCGAGCGCCTTGCCCAGCACTTGCGCCTTCTTGTTGCCGGTCTTGATGCCCATGTCTTCCAGCGATACCGCCAATGCCAGGAACTCGCCCAGCGAATCCCAGCGCAGATGGTTCTCTTCCACCAGTTGCTTGACGTGCTTCGGCGCCGAACCGCCCGCGCCGGTTTCGTACATGCCGCCGCCCGCCATCAGCGGAACGATGGACAGCATCTTGGCGCTGGTGCCCAGTTCCATGATCGGGAACAGGTCGGTCAGGTAGTCGCGCAGGATGTTGCCGGTCACCGAGATGGTGTCGAGGCCGCGGATGACGCGTTCCAGCGTGTAACGCATGGCGCGCACTTGCGACATGATCTGGATGTCCAGGCCCTTGGTGTCGTGATCCTTCAGGTAAGTCTCGACCTTCTTGATCAGTTCGGCTTCGTGCGGACGGTATGGGTCCAGCCAGAACACGGCCGGCATGCCGGAGTTGCGTGCGCGCGTGACGGCCAGCTTGACCCAGTCGCGGATCGGTTCGTCCTTGACCTGGCACATGCGCCAGATGTCGCCTTGCTCGACATTTTGCGTCAGCAGGACTTCGCCGGTGGCGAGGTCGACGATATTGGCCACGCCGTCTTCGGCGATTTCGAATGTCTTGTCGTGCGAACCGTATTCTTCCGCCTTTTGCGCCATCAGGCCGACGTTAGGCACGGTGCCCATGGTGGTCGGATCGAAGTTGCCGTTGGTTTTGCAGAAGTTGATGACTTCCTGGTAGATACGGGCGAAGGTGCTTTCCGGGATCACTGCCTTGGTGTCTTGCGGCTTGCCGTTGGCGTCCCACATCTTGCCGCCGATACGGATCATGGCCGGCATCGATGCATCGACGATCACGTCGTTCGGTGCGTGCAGGTTGGAAATGCCCTTGGCCGAGTCGACCATCGCCAGCGACGGACGGTGTTCGTGACAGGCGTGCAGGTCGCGGATGATTTCTTCTTTCTTCGACGACGGCAGGGACTCGATCTTTTCGTACAGGTTGACCAGGCCGTTGTTGACGTTCACGCCCAGTTCGTCGAACAACTTGCCGTGCTTGGCGAAGGCTTCCTTGTAGAAGATCTTGACGGCGTGGCCGAACACGATCGGGTGCGACACCTTCATCATGGTCGCCTTGACGTGCAGCGACAGCATCACGCCGGTCTTGCGCGCATCTTCAAATTGCTCTTCGTAAAACTCGCACAGCGCCTTCTTGCTCATGAACATGCTGTCGATGATTTCGCCGGCCTTCAGGGCAACCTTGGGCTTGAGGACCGTGGTCTTGCCGCTCTTGCCGACCAGCTCCATCTTGACGTCGCGCGCGGCGCCGATGGTCATGGATTTTTCACCGTGGTAGAAGTCGCCATGCTTCATGTGCGCCACGTGGCTGCGCGAGGCCATGCTCCACTCGCCCATGCTGTGCGGATGCTTGCGGGCGAAACGCTTGATCGATGCCGGTGCGCGGCGGTCGGAATTGCCTTCGCGCAGGACCGGGTTGACGGCGCTGCCCAGCACCTTGGAGTAGCTCTTCAGGATTTCTTTCTCTTCGTCGGTCTTCGGATCTTCCGGCAGGTCGGGGATCGCATAGCCGCGCGATTGCAGTTCGCGGATCGCGGCTTGCAGCTGCGGCACCGAGGCGCTGATGTTCGGCAGCTTGATGATGTTGGCGTTCGGGTCCTGGGTCAGCTGGCCCAGCGCGGCGAGATTGTCCGGGACACGCTGTTCAGGTGTCAGACGGTCCGGGAATTCGGCCAGAATCCGCGTGGCCACCGAGATATCGCTTTCAACGACGTTGACGCCGGCCGGCGCGGTGAACGTCCTGATGATGGGCAGCAGAGAGTAGGTCGCCAGCAGTGGCGCCTCATCAGTCAGCGTATAGATGATGGTGGAATTATCAGTAGTCACGGTGATGTCCTTGCGGGGTTGGTGTTTGATGAGCCGTCTCGGAGGCTGCCGCACCATCAAGGGGGCCGGACATGGCGAAGCGGAAGATACTGGTAGTACCTGGCTTGCCTGCCCGACGGCGCAATGCGTCGGATTGATGTTGCAACAACTTCGTATTGTAGTGGCGCTTCCTTTCATGAACCTGTAAGAACCGGTTCACGATCTGTAGCGAGAGGCCGTTTTCTGCTGCCACTGCCTTGGCGCCAACACAAAAACAACCCGTATTTTAGCGCGAAACCGTCGAAAACCGTTGAAGACCGGGCCTGATGGCTTCGAAGCCGGCCTTGCCGGACTGCATCTTTAGCACCGGATTGCGCGGCGAAGCCGTCAACGGCGGTCAAATCCTGCCAAACCAGCGCGATTTCCCGCCCTCGCGCCGGGGATAAAATCTCCGCGGCAAACCCGGCGCCACCTTCGGCAACGTCAGGGCTCGCCGGCCGGCAGCGCCGCAACGATGCTGCGGAAGGCCGCCACCGTCAGCGCCTCATCCTGCTCGTTGCCGTGATCGCTGAGCTTGACGATGACGGTGTCGCTGACCGGATCGATGTAGACATACTGGCCGTGGATGCCGATCGCGGTGTAATCGCGTGGCGCGCTGCCGCCGTCGCGGGCGGCGGGTTGGCGCGGCAGCCACCAGCCGCGGCCGTAGGCGAAATCGGCATCGGCCGCGCCGGCTTCCGGCGGCCGCTGCATCCACGCCGCCGGCAGCACCTGGACATCGCCCGCGCGGCCCTGGTGCAAATGCAGCAGGCCGTAACGGGCGAAATCGACGGCGCGCGCGTTCACGCAGCAAAAGCTTTTTTCCACGCCCTGCTTTTTGCTGTCGACGCTCCAACTGGCGCCGTAGGCTGCGCCCATCGGCTGCCACAACTTGCGCTCCAGATAGCGCGTGGCCGGCTCGCCGGTAGCGGCCGACAGCACCATGCCCAGCAGCAGGTAATCGACGCTGCGGTAGGTGAATCCCTGTCCCGGCGTAAACGCGGTCTTGTCCAGCCCGCGCAGGAAACGCTTCAGATCGGTGGTGATGTACATGTAGGCGATCTGCGAAAACGCGCTGTCGTACTTCTCTTCGACGCGAATGCCGGATCGCATGTTGAGCAGGTCATCGACGGTCAGCGTGGCGAATTTCTCCGGCAGGCCGGGTACATACTTGCGCACCGGATCCGACAGCGCCGCAATCTTGCCTTCGGCCAGCGCCACGCCGACCAGGTCCGACAGCATCGACTTGGCCACCGAATACGACGGAAACACCGTGGCGCGCTGCGCGCCCTGCGGATAATGTTCGTAGACCAGGCGGCCATGCTGCACCACCAGCAAGGCGTTGGTATGGGTCTCGCGGAGAAAATCGGCGAAGCCGATGCGACCGCCGCCGCGCCACGCCACTTCGGGCGCCAGACCGATCTTGCGCTCTTCAAACACGGCCGGTACGGCGGCTGCCGCCACCGGCGCGCCGTCGAAATATTCCCAGCTGCGCGAAGGCGGCTGCCAGTCCAGCGCCAGCCCGATCAACGCCGGCGGCGACGGCAAACGCGCCACGCCAGTGGCGGCGTAGGACAAGGCGATCAGGACCAGGGCGGCGCCGATGGCACGAGTGGTGCGGGTAGTCCGGGTAGTGCGGGCGGTGCGGACTGGAGTTTTCTTGGGAATTGGCACGGGTGGTTTATCGCTAAAAAGAGGCCGGCAAGGGAGACGCGCACAAGCTTAATCGAATCGCCCCACCCGTGGTGGTGCGACGCCTTGCCTGCTGCAGAAAATGGACCTCAGGCAGTCCCGGCATAACTGGCGATGGCGCGCCGTGCGATCGTCAGGGCGGCATCGAGTTCGGCGGCCTTGACGGTGCAATCGGAGGCGGACGCGGCGCCCGAGAGCAGGCCCTCCAGTTCGCCGGCCAGCCGCTGCACGTCAATCACCGCCAAGGTGCCGGCGCTGCCGCGCAACTTGTGCGCCAGGGTTTTGGCTTGCGGCAATTCTCCGGCGTGGATGTGCGCCAGGATCTCGCTGCCGGTCTTGCCGTATTGCTCGGCGAACTTGCCGAGGAACTTGCGATAGAGGTCTTCGCTGCCCCAGGCTTCCAGGCCGACGGCGACATCGATGCCGGACAGATCCTGCGCCGGTGCCGCGGCCGATCCTGTGGCCCCTGCGCCTTCCACGCCGACCGTGGCGCTCGGGAACACGGTCGTGACCGCCGCGGACGGATATGCGGTCGCCGGCGCATTGCGGCGCCGTTCGAGTTCATCAGCGGACAGGTGCGCGATGTGCTGGCGCACCATCGAGATGATCTGATCGACGTTGTAGGGCTTGGACAGAAAACCGTTCATGCCGGCCGCCATTGCCGCTTCCTGCTGCGCCTTGAAGGCGCCGGCGGACAGCGCGATCACCGGCAGCTCGCGCAGTTGCAGCGTGTCACGGATTTCATGCGTAGCGGTGTAGCCGTCCATGACCGGCATCTGGATGTCCATCAGCACCAGGTCGACGTCCTGCGCATGTTCGCGCAGCCAGTCGACCGCTTCCTGGCCGTCGGCGGCGGTGAACACTTCGGCGCCGTCGGCTTCGAGGATGCGCTTGGCGACTTCGCGGTTGATTTCGCTGTCGTCGACCACCAGCACGCGCACGCCGGTGATGCGGTCGTCGCGCGCGGCGAAGGCCGGCGATGCTGTTTCGCTGTCGCTCCCACCCCTGGTTTCGCTGCGATGCTGGCGCACGTGGATGATGGTGTTATACAAGGTCGACGGCGTCACCGGCTTGGTGATCACGGCGTCCACCAGTTCGGCGTCGGGCGCATTGAGCACCTCATCGCGCGCATATGCCGTGACCATGATGACGATGGGCGGCCGGCCTTGCGGCGAGGAGGCGTCGCGGATCGCCCTGGCGGCTGCCAGTCCGTCCATGCCGGGCATCTTCCAGTCGAGCAGGTAGATGTCGTAGTACAGGTTGTGACGCAGCCGCGTCATGGTCTTCGATACTGCGTCCTGGCCGGAGTCCACCACGTCGACCTGCCAGCCCATCGACTTGATGGTGTCCGACAGCATAGCGCGTGCAGTGGCGTTGTCGTCGGCCACCAGCACACACAGCGGACCGTCCGCCGGCAATTGGACGGCGGTGGGCTGCATCGCCTGGAACGGCAGCATGAACCAGAACTGGCTCCCCTTGCCGGGCTCGCTGGTGAGGCCGATCTCGCCGTTCATCAGTTGCACCAGGTGACGGCAGATGGTCAGGCCGAGACCGGTGCCGCCGTAGCGGCGCGTGGTCGAGATATCTTCCTGCGTGAAGGCCTGGAAGATATCTTGCTGGCGCTCGAGCGGAATGCCGATGCCGCTGTCGGTGACGGCAAAGCGCAGCATCACCTTGTCGCCGATTTCGCTGACCACGGAGACATGAATGTTGATCTCGCCGCGCGCGGTGAACTTGATGGCGTTGCTGGTCAGGTTGGTGAGGATCTGCTCCAGCCGCAGCGCATCGCCATAGAGATGCTCGACGCCGACGTCGTTGAAGCCGACCACCAGTTCGACATCCTTGTCGCCGATGGCGGGCGCGGTGACGTTGACGACGTTTTCCAGCACGGTGCTGAGACGGAACGGCACGTGCTCGACCTCCAGCCGGCCGGCCTCGATCTTGGAGACGTCCAGGATGTCGTTGATGATACCCAGCAGCGAATGGCCGGCGACGATGATCTTGCGCACCAGGTCGCGCTGGTCGGATTGCAGCGCGGTCTTTTCGAGCAGGTAGGTAAGACCGAGCACGGCGTTCATCGGCGTGCGGATTTCATGGCTCATGTTGGACAGGAAGCTGCTCTTGGCACGCGTGGCCGACTCCGACCTGGTCAGCGCCAGTTCGAGATTGCTGTTGGTGTCGCGCAGCGTGCGGGTCTGCTGCTCGACCAGGCCTTCGAGATGCTGCCGGTACTGGCTGAGCTCTTTCTCCAGACGCTTGTGATTGGTGATGTCGCGCGCGATGTAGGAGATGCCCACGATCTTCTTGTCGCCGTCGAGGATCGGCGACACCGTCACCGAAATGTCGAGCAAACGGCCATCCTTGTGCCAGCGCATGGTCTCGAAGTTGCTGACGATCTTGCCTTCCATCAGCTGGGCGTTGATGTGGCGCGCCTCGCTGGTGCGCTCCGGCGGCACCAGAATGTAGGCCGACTGGTTGAGCACTTCACGCGACTGGTAGCCGAACAGCTTTTCGGCAGCCGGATTCCAGCTGTTGATGACGTCATCCAGGCCGGTGCCGATGATGGCGTCTTCGGACGACGCCACGATCGAGGCCAGGATGGAGCGTGTTTCCTGATGCTGCAATAACTCGGCGACGCGCTTTTCACTGGCGCTCAGTTCTGCCTCGGCCCTGAAGCGCTCATGCACCGCGGCTTCGCGGCGGCGGCGGTTGATCGCCAGCTGCCAGCTCAGCATGGCCAGTGCCAGCAGGATCAGGCCGACGAACAGGCACAGGCGCAGCAGGATGTTGTAGTTGTCGATCTGCACGCGCTTCTCTGGCAGGTACAGCACCACGGTCCAGGGCGATTGCTGGCGCAGGCCGTAACGGCCGGTGCTGGCGTCGAGATCGACGCGCTGCCACGACCAGATGCCGTCATCGGTCATGGTGCCGGAGGCCTGCTCGCTGATGGCTTTCCAGACCTTGGGATTACGTTTGGCGAGGGTCTCTTCGCGCTTGAACATGAAGGCCCATTCGTCGGCCGAATTGGTGCTGTAGAGCCAGTAGCCATCGCTGTTGAGCAGCATGGCGCGATTGGCGCCGCGCTCCACCTGGTTGGAAAAGCGATCCAGCAGCGGCGCCATCAGCACGTTGATAATCAGGATGCCGCGGGGTGCGCCGCCAGCCGCGATGACCGGCACCGCGAGCCGCACGGTCGGTTTGTGCGGCACTTGGATGCGCTGGTTCTCGACGTTCAGGTCCATTGGCGAAACCAGCATCTGTCCGCGTTGCAGCGCCAGAGTGTCGGCGAAGTACGGCCGGTCCGTGCGGTTTTGCAGCGCGGCCGGCGGCACCGGCGCGGGGCCCATGCTGGTCATGTTGACGCGCACTTTTTCCATGCCGTCCTGGTCGATCCAGCGCACCTGGTCATAGTAAGGATTGCGTAGCATCAGCGTGGAAAAACTCTCCGCCATCTGCACCAGGTTTTCCGGCGTTGGATGGTTGATGGCGCGCGCGATCGGTACTTCACCGGTAAGGATGCTGAGGTGACGCAGCGGCGAGTCGAGGTCGTTGGTCAGCGAGGCGACGCCGAGCGAGACGCGTTCGCGCTGCTCCAGCTGCAGGCGGCGCGTTTCGGCTTCGATGCGGTTGTAATAGAGAAACCCGGCGGCGGCCAGCACCAGCAAGGCCAGAGGCAGGAACTGCGCCAGAAAGTAATGCTGATTTCCCTTCGCCCTGCGCATGCATTCTCCTGTCGGCAATCGTGTGGCGGGGTGTGGCTGAGGGTATGGCGGAGAGCGGCGCGAGTTGCTTTGCGGCTATTGCGCCAAGACGCCGCCAACTCTGATCCGGCCCTGATCGATCCATTATGCCCATGAACTTTGGGCGTGGCAATTTGACTTGCGCATGGAGGTTCACATGGGCAAGGTCGGCTCAGGCGATCAAGGAAGACGCGCAGCTTCCGGCGATATGGCGACGCACTTAACTTGCCATTACACGCTCCCCGGCCACGCTGCACAGTCAGACAAAACCGTATCTTGCCGTCGGTGCAATGCCTTATCGCACGGCACGATTTTTTGCAGGGATACGGTTGAACTTTCGTTGCAGGCATGCGGCCAAACTGGTCTGCTTCCAGCCAATTTTCGATGAGTCCATCATGAATGAAAACCAGCAAGAAGAACCCTGCGGCGAGCCCGATAGTCCCCGTCACCCTTCCTCCTCCGGCGATGACGGCGGCGCACCGCAACTCACGCGCCGTTCCTTCCTGATGTGGGTCGGCTCCAGCGGCGCGCTCGGGGCCTTGCCGGCGGCGGCGCTGGCGGCCTCAGTTCCGGTCGGGGCGGCGGACGACGTGCCGGTCACGGTGCGCCTGACCGTCAACGACGTTGCGCAGGAGGCCCGGGTCGACGTGCGCACCAGCCTGCTCGACTACCTGCGCGAGAACCTTCGGCTCACCGGCACCAAGAAAGGCTGCGACCACGGCCAGTGCGGCGCCTGCACGGTGCACGTCAACGGCCGTCGCGTGAATTCCTGCCTGAGCCTGGTGGCGATGCACGAAGGCGACAGCATCACCACCATCGAAGGACTCGGGACCCCGGATCGGCTGCATCCGCTGCAGGCCGCCTTCGTCGCCCACGACGGTCTGCAGTGCGGCTATTGCACGTCCGGCCAGATCATGTCGGCGGCGGCGCTGCTGACCGAACCCTGCGGACGCACCGATGCCGACGTCAAGGAAGCCATGAGTGGCAACATCTGCCGCTGCGGCGCGTACTCCAACATCGTCGCCGCCATCCGCCAGGTGCGCGACGCCGGCTGATCACCACCACCTCATTCAGGAGCCGCCATGCACACCTTCGAGATGCTGCGCGCACAAAGTCCGGACGAGGCCGTGCGCCTTGCAGCCGCTGCGACGGAAGCAGCACCGCAGCCGGTGCGCTTCCTTGCCGGCGGCACGACGCTGGTCGACCTCATGAAACTCGACGTCGAGCAGCCGCAACAAGTCATCGACATCAATCGTCTGCCGCTGAACCAGATCGAACAAACCGCCGACGGCGGCCTCAGGATCGGTGCGCTGGTGCGCAACAGCGACCTCGCCAACCATCCGTTGATCGTGCAGCGTTATCCGATGCTGAGCCAGGCGCTGCTGTCGGGCGCGTCGGCGCAACTGCGCAACATGGCCACTACCGGCGGCAACCTGTTGCAGCGCACCCGCTGCGTTTACTTCCGCGACACCGCCGCGGCCTGCAACAAGCGCCGGCCCGGCAGCGGCTGCGCGGCCCAGGAAGGCTTCCACCGCAACCTGGCGATCCTCGGCACCAGCGAGCAGTGCATCGCTTCCAATCCGTCTGACATGAACGTCGCGCTGGTGGCCCTGGAAGCGATCGTTCACGTGCAGGGCGCGAACGGCGCACGCATCGTTCCGGTCAACGACTTCCATCTGCTGCCGGGCAGCACGCCGCAGCGCGAGACCGTGCTGGCGCCGGGCGAACTGGTCACGCATGTGACGCTGCGGCCGCCGCTGGCCAACGCCGGATCGACTTATCTCAAGCTGCGCGATCGCGCTTCGTATGAATTTGCGCTGGCCTCTGCGGCGGTGCAACTGAGCCTGGACGGCGGCCGCATTTCGCGGGCGCGGGTGGCGCTCGGCGGCATCGGCGCCAAACCGTGGCGCTCTCCCGAAGCCGAAGCCGTACTGCAGGATGCGCCGGCCACCGTGGAGGTATTCGCCCGCGCCGCCGCGGCCGCAGTGCGCGATGCGCGTCCGCTGCGCGACAACCTCTTCAAGGTCGACCTGATCCAGCGCTGCCTGGTGCAAGCCCTCCGCACTGCCGCTACTCAAGACACCAGTAAAAGGAGCGCATGATGCCCTCGCCCGTCCAGCCACAGAATCCGCCCATCCAGACCGGCGTCGGCGCTGCGCTACCGCGCATCGACGGTCCGCTCAAGGTCACCGGCCGCGCCCGCTACACCTCCGATCATCGCTATTCCGACATGCTCATCGCGGTGCCGGTGTGCGCCACCATCGCACACGGCGACATCCGCGCCATCGATACGGCGACGGCAGCGAAGATGCCCGGCGTGCGCATGATCTACACGCATGAAAACATCGGCCGCTTCTTCCATATCAATCCGTCCTCGGGCGTCAAGACCGACGAAAAACGTCCGCCGCTGGAAGATGCGACCGTGCGTTACTACGGCCAGTACGTCGCGCTGGTGCTGGCCGATACCTTCGAGCAGGCCACCGCGGCGGCCGCAGCGGTGCGCGTCGATTACCGCAAGGAAGCCCACGACGTGCGCAAGGAGCTGGCAGCCGACGGCAAACCCAAGGTCGACAGCGAGCGCGGCAGTCCCGACGCCGCCTATGCCGCGGCTGCGGTGCGCATCGACCAGACCTACACCACGCCGGTGGAGACGCACAATCCGATCGAGCTGCATGCGTCGGTGGCGCTGTACGACAGCCTGACGCAATCGTTCACGCTGTACGAGACCTCGCAGGCCATCGTCAACCATCGCGGCGTGATGAGCCAGATGCTGGGCGTGCCGCCGGAAAACATGCGCATCGTCACCGAGTACCTCGGCTCCGGTTTCGGCGGCAAGCTGTGGCCGTGGGGGCATAGCCTGCTGGCGGCGCAGGCGGCACGCAACCTGCGCCGGCCGGTCAAGCTGGTGGTGTCGCGCGAGATGATGTTCCACAACGTCGGCCACCGCACCAACACCCAGCAACGCATACGCTTGTCGGCGACGGCGGGCGGCAAGCTGACCTCGCTGCAGCAGGATTACCTGTTCCACGTGGCGCAGGTCGAAGCCAGCGTGGAACACTGCGGCGAAGCCACCGCCTATCTGTACGGCACGGAGAACCTGCGTGTCACCGGTGCGCCGGTCAAGCGCCACATCGCACCCAACACTTCGATGCGCGGCCCCGGCGCGGTGCCCGGCCTGTTCGCCACCGAGTCGGCGATGGATGAGCTGGCGATTGCGCTCGACATCGATCCGGTGCAACTGCGCCTGCTCAACGAGCCGGCCATCGACCAGAGCGTCAACGCGCCGTTTTCATCGCGCCATCTGCGCGAGGCCTTGCAGACCGGGGCCGAACGTTTCGGCTGGGAGCGCCGCACTCCGGCCGTGGGCAGCATGCAGCAGGATGGCGAGATCCTCGGCTGGGGCGTGGCGGCGTGTTCGTGGATGGCCAAACGGGTCGGCGCGGAAGTGTCGGTGACGCTGAGCAGCGACGGCAACGCGCGCGTCTCGTCGGGGGTGCAGGATATCGGCACCGGTACCTATACCGTGGTGTCGCAGATGGTGGCCGAAACCACTGGCATTTCGATGTCCGACATCATCGTCGCCATCGGCGACACCAGGCTGCCGCCGGGGCCGATGTCGGGCGGCTCCATGGCCACCGCGTCGATGGTGCCGGCGGTGGCGCAGGCGGCGCGTGCGGCCATGCAGCAGGCGGTCGCGCTGGCGGCGGAACATCCGTCGTCGCCCTTGCGCGGAACGCGTGCGGAAGACTTGACCTTTTCCGGCGGCCGCATCCACCGCCGCGGTCAATCGCCGCAAAGCGGCGTGGCGTTCGCCGAGGTGTTGCGCGCGGCGCAGCTGAGCGGGGTCGAAGGCAAGGGCAAGTCCGGCGCCAGCAGCAGCGATCCGGGCGCCGACAAGATTTCCATCCACTCCTACGGCGCGCATTTCGTCGAGGTGCGCTGGCAACCCGACATCGCGCGCCTGCGCGTGAGCCGCGTAGTGACCGTGATCGACGCCGGCCGCATCATCAATCCGCGCACCGGACGCAATCAGATCGAAGGCGCAGTGGTGATGGGGCTGGGCATGGCGCTGTTTGAAGAAACCCATTACGACCAGCGCAACGGCAAGCCGGTCAACAACAACCTGGCCGATTACGTGATGGTGACCAATGCCGATTCGCCGGACATGGATGTGGTGTTCCTCGACTATCCGGACAAGGCGCTGGACGAACTCGGCGCGCGCGGCATCGGCGAGATCGGCATCGCCGGCCTGGCGCCGGCCGTGACGGCGGCGGTGTATCACGCCACCGGCGTGCGCGTGCGCGATCTGCCGGTGAAGATCGAGGATCTGCTGAAGGCGCCGTTCCGCTATCGCGCCTAGAGGCCGGGCGCCGCAGCAGCGGAAACTGCGCTACATTGTGCGTTCTCCATTCACTGCAAGGAACGTCCATGTCCATCCAGATCAAGCGCGACCAGTCGCTCGCCATGCGCCACATCGTCCACGTGCGCAACCACGTGATTTCGGTCGACGGTTCGGTGGAAGAAGGCGGCGTCGACGCCGGCCCCAATCCGCATGACCTGTACGACGCCGCGCTGGGCGCCTGCAAGGCGCTGACGCTGGTGTGGTACGCCAAGCGCAAGAACATTCCGGTGGAAGATATCCAGGTCAGCATCGAACGCGACAATAGCGAAGAACGCCAGGGCCTCTATCGCCTGGCCGCGTCGATCAGCCTCAGCGGCGATCTCACGGAAGCACAGCGCCAGGAACTGCTGGCCGTCGCCGAAAAATGTCCGGTGCAAAAGCTGATGACCAGCGTCAAGACTGAAGTCACCACCACGCTGGCCTGACCGGTCGCACCCTGCTCACGCGCCCTCACTGCACAACTCCCGCACCAGCCCGCGCAGCCATTTATGCACCGGGTCGGCATGGCGGCGCGGATGCCAGCTTTGCGAGACTTCCACTTCCGGCGTCGCCAGCGGCAGGCGGAAGATATACAGGCGCAGATGCTGCATGGCCCAACGAGCGAACAGTTCCGGGGCGGCGGCGATCATGTCGGACGACGCCGCCATCACCATCGCCGACTGGAACCCAGGCGCTACGAGCCGGACCTTGCGTTGCAGGCCTTGCGCTTCGAGCGCGTCGTCGATCGGGCCGCTATCGTGGCCGTGGCGCGAGGCCGAGATGTGCGGCCAGGCGGTGAAATTGGCGAGACTGATTTTCTTGCGCGCCAGCGGATGATCGGCGCGCACCACGCCGACGAAAGGCGTGCGGAACAGCAGCTGCGTGTGCAGCTCATCCGACGTATCGTCGCCCGCATGCAAGGCTCCGACTTCCAGATCGATCAGGCCATCGCGCAGGCCGGCCACGTGCTTGTCGGTGCGCGGCGAAAAACGCAGTGAAATGCCCGGCGCTTCCTGCGCCACCCGTTGCGCCAGCCGCGCCGCCCAGGCGCCGGCGAAACCGTCATTGGTGCGCAACACCATCGTGCGCTCCACCGTCGACAGATCGACCTGGCCGGTCATGAAGACCTTGCGCATTTCCTGCGCCAGGGCGTCCACCTTGTCGCGCAGTTCCAGCGCGCGCTGGGTCGGCACCAGCCCGCGCCCTGCCGGGACGAACAAGGGATCGCCGACCGCGTGGCGCAGGTTGGCCAGGCGGCGGCTCATGGCCGGTGCGGACAGATGCAGACGACGGGCGGCGCCGACCACGCTGCCTTCGCGCAGCAGGGCCTCCAGGTCGAGCACCATGTTGAAGTCGAGATCGCGCATGAAGCTTGCTCCGCAGAAGTGGATGACGCCGGGTGGAATGCTGCATCGATTGCACTGATGAACTGCAACAATATCACTTTATGCATGCATGGAAAACGCGCACGATGGTGCAACACTTCAAGGAGCCATCATGTCAAATCGTACTTCCGCACTGGCCGCGCCTGCGCACAACTCTTCCGCGGCGGCAGCCGTTGCCACCGCCAGAACCGGCGGCAAGTTTTACCTGCTGCCCCTGCTGGCCGTCTGCATCTGGTCCGGCAATACCATCGTCACCAAGGCCGCGTCGACCGCCATCGAGCCGGCCGCCATCGCCTTCTATCGCTGGTTGCTGGCGGTGCTGGTGATGACGCCCTTCCTCGGCCGCGAAGCGTGGCGGCGGCGCGCGGCGATTGCCGCCGACTGGAACTGGGCGCGCCTGTTGCTGCTCGGTGCGCTGGGCATGGCGATGTACCAGGGACTGGCGTATGAGGCGGCGCACAGCACCTCGGCCGTCAACATGGGCGTGACGGTGGCGCTGATGCCGCTGATTTCCGCATGCCTGAGCAGCATGCTGTCCGGTGAACAGCTGTCGACGGCGCGCGTCGCGGGCGGCCTGGTGTCGCTGCTGGGCCTGGTCGTGCTGAGCACGCACGGCGCGCCGCACAAGCTGTTGAGCGGCGGCCTGCACATCGGCGACGCGCTCATGCTGATCGCGGTGGCGTCCAACGCGCTGTACGGCGTCCTGCTCAAACGCTGGTCGCTGCCGTTGACGACGTGGACCCAGCTGTATGTGCAGGCAATGTTCGGCAGCCTGATCCTGCTGCCGTTCTGGCTGGCCGCGCCGGCCTCGCCGCTGACGGCGCAGAACCTGCCGATGGTGCTGTACGCCGGCCTGCTGGCGTCGATCGGCGCGCCGTTCCTGTGGATGAACGCCGTCAGGCATCTGGGCGCGCCGCGCAGCGCCTTGTTTGCCAACCTGTTGCCGTTGCTGGTGGCGCTGGCGGCGTGGGCGCTGCTGGGCGAACAGCTGCACGCTTATCATGCGCTGGCCGGTGCGCTGGTGCTGGCGGGAGTCATCTGGGGCCAGCGCACCGTGCGCTGAGTTGAAGCCGATCAGCCTGCGCGTGCAATCAGCTCGCGCAGCACGGTTTCCAGTTCAACCTCACCCTTGCGCGAGCCGGCGCGACCGCCTTCGAACTCGATCCAGCCTTCGTTGAAGCCATCCAGCATCTGCATGCGCGGCAAGGGATTGCCCATGCCTTGCGCACGGAACCGGTCGGCCCAGGTGAAGCGCGGCACAATCTGCGCTTCGACTTCGCGGCCCAGCAGCTTGCCGAAACCGGCGGCGAGCTGCTGCGGCGTAATGCGCGCCGGTCCTTCCAGTTCGATCACGCGCGGGCCCGTCCATTCCTCCAGCAGCAACTCCGCCGCGACGCGGCCGACGTCGGCGGTGGCGACCATCGGCACCGGCTTGTCGAGCGGCTGCAGGTAGCTCGGCATGACGCCTTCGCGCGCCGCCGCCACATCCCACAACGCATTCTCGATGAACCAGCCGGCGCGCAGGAAGGCCACCGGCATCGGCAAGCCGTTCAATGCCTCTTCCAGCAGACCGAGCTGGTTGAGCAGGTTTTCCTGGCTGGCCTGGGCGCCGACGGTCGAGAGGCAGACCACCTTCTTCGGCTGCGCCGCCAGCAAGGCCTGGCGAACGGCAACAATGCACTGGCGCGCTTCCGGGAAACCCGGGCTCGGATCGAAGGTCGGCGGCAGCAAAATGAATACGCCCTGCGCACCGTGGAAAGCGCACTCCAGCGCGGCCGCATCGTTCATGTCGGCGAGCGCCAGGCCGCAGCCCTGCGCCGCCCATTGCGCGCCCTTGGCGGCGTCGCGCACGACCGCGCGCACGCCCTTGTGCCGCGCCAGCAGCTGGCGCGCAACGACGCCGCCGACCTGGCCTGTGATTCCGGTAATTGCGTACATGGTTTTCTCCGTTGATGAGGTGTTCGATTGACGGAGTGGATTGTGGCGCTTCAATGCCTTCTTTAAAACAGCATCAATGTCATTTCATCCATGACATGGATGCATGAATCACCACACACGTCGCCACGCACGTTGCCACGAGCGCCGGAATTTACCCTACACTCATCCCAAAGCAAGCTCCGCACAACAACAACGGGGAGAGCGGCCTTGAAACGATCGCGCGTCATCCTTATCGCCACAATACTGGCCATCCTGTGCGCCGTGCTGCCGCTGGCCTGCATGCTGTACCTGTCGTGGACGCGCGCGGTCAGCGAAGAACAAACCCGCCTCACCCAGTACGCCGAACGCGCCATTGCGCGCGCCAATATTTCCTTCATCGAGATCCGCTCAGCGCTGCATGCGATCGAGCCGCTCAAACTGCCGCCCTGCTCGGATGCCCACATCGCGCGCATGCGCCAGCTGACCGTCAACACGCGCTCGGTGGAAGAAATCGGCTACTTCCGCAATGGCTTCCTGCAATGCACCTCATGGGGCCGCACCAGCCAGCGCGTGGCGATAACGCCGCCCGACTTCGTCACCGCCGACGGCTTGGAGGTGACGCTGCGCATGTTGCCGGTGATCACCCAGAGCAATCCGATGACATCGGTGCAGTATGGTTCGCACAACGTGCTGGCGGTCCCCTCGCGCTTCGCCGACGTGATCGTCGATCCGGGCATCCAGCTGGCCACCGCGACCGACCAGGGCTTCGTGCTCGGCGAGCAGAACGCTCCCGATCCGATGCTGGTGCGCGACATCATCGCCAATCCGGTCAACGGCGTCGACGACAGTTACCTGATCGCGACCGCGCGGTCGTTCGGCCTGATCGCCATCGCGATCGAGCCGCGCAATTTCCTGTCCAAGCGGCTACGCCAGGAGCAACTGTTGCTCTTGCCGGTCGGCATCGTGGTGGCGATGCTGCTGGTCGGCGCGCTGATCTGGGGCGTGCGCCGGCGCCTGTCGCCGCTGGGTGAACTGAGCCTTGCAGTCAAGCGCGCCGAGTTTGTGGTGCATTACCAACCCATCATCGAACTCGCCAGTGGACGCTGCATCGGCGCCGAAGCGCTGGTGCGCTGGCGCCGCCCGGACGGCACCATGGTGCGCCCCGACCTGTTCATCCCGCTGGCGGAGGAAAGCGGCCTCATCCTGCCCATCACCGACCAGGTGATCCGGAGCGTGGTGAGCGAACTCAAGGCGCTGCTGGTGTCCGATCGCGGCCTGCACATCGCGATCAACCTGAGCGCCGACGACATCAAGAGCGGGCGTGCGCTGAACTCGGTCGCGGCCGCGCTCCTGCACACCGGCATCGAGCCGCAGCAGATCTGGCTGGAAGCCACCGAACGCGGCTTCATGGATGTCAACTCGGCGCGCGTCACGCTGACCAATGCGCGCAGCACCGGTTATGCGGTCGCCATCGACGACTTCGGCACCGGCTATTCGAGCCTGTCGTATCTGCAAACCCTGCCGCTGGATGCGCTCAAGATCGATAAATCCTTCGTCGACACCATCGGCACCGATTCCGCCACCAGCAGCGTCACCCGGCACATCATCAGCATGGCCAAGACCCTGGGCCTGGGGATCGTCGCCGAGGGGGTCGAAACCCAGGAACAGGCCGACTACCTGCGCAAGCACCGCGTCGAATACGTGCAGGGATGGCTGTACGCCAAGGCGATGCCGGCGGCGGACTTCATCGCCTACTACCGGCTCAACCGCGCCCGCGTGCCGCAAGTGCCGGAAGACGAGGACGACGGCCTGGCGCGGCCCTGATCCGGCATTCAACGCCGCCGGCAGACCGTCTGTCGGTTGTTTCGCAACACAACGCACATTGCCAAACGGACAACGGCAGAATTTGTGCCTACACTGGAACATAGCCGGGTCATCCTGTCCCCGCCCCCGCCCCCGCCGTTTCCTGCCCAGGGAAGGAGCCCATCTTGGACCGCTCTCGCGCCATCATCATCGCCACCGTGCTGGTCATCGTTTCCATCGCTGCGCCGTTGGGCAGCATGATGTACCTGGCCTGGACCCGCGCCGTCAACGAAGAACAGGGACGCCTGGAACTGTTCGCCCGGCGCGCCATCCAGCGCGCCGACATCTCGCTGCGCGAAATCCGCTCCGCGCTCTACGCGGTCGAGCCGCTCAACCTGCTGCCCTGCTCGCCCGACCACATCGCGCGCATGCGCCGCCTGACCGTCAACACGCGCGTGGTCGATGAAATTGGCTACTTCGAAAACGGCCTGCTCAAATGCACCTCCTGGGGGCTGGTAAGCGAACGCATCCAGCAGACCCCGGCCGACTTCGTCACCGAAGACGGCATCGAGGTCACGCTGCGCATGCAGCCGCTGGTCAGCAGCGGCAACCCGATGATGGCGCTGCAATACCGTTCGCACAACGTGCTGACCGTGCCGTCGCGCTTCGCCGACGTGATCCTCGATCCCGGCATGCGCCTGGCGGTCGCCACCGCCGCCGGCCAGATCCTGGGCGACCTCAATGCGCCCGATCCGGAGGTGGTGCGCCGGGTCGTCGCCAACCCGGTCAACGGCATCGACGACGAGCGGCTCATTGCGGTGGCGCGCGGCGACAACATGGTTGCGGTGACGATGGAGCCGCGCAGTTTCCTTTTTGAACGCATGCGTGCAGAAGAACTGCGGCTGATTCCCATCGGCGTGCTGCTCAGCGTACTCATGGTGGGCCTGGTGATGTGGAGCCTGCGGCGTCGCCTGTCACCGCTGGGGGAGCTGGAAATCGCCGTCAGGAAACGCGAATTCATCGTCCATTACCAGCCCATCATCGAACTGGCCAGCGGCAACTGCATCGGCGCCGAAGCGCTGGTGCGCTGGATGCGTCCGGACGGCAGCCTGGTGCTGCCCGATCTGTTCGTCCCGCTGGCGGAAGACAGCGGCCTGATCCTGGCGATCACCGACCAGGTCATCGACGAGGTCATCAAAGACCTCGGCGTGCTGCTGGTCAACGACCGCAGCGTCCACGTCGCCGTCAACCTCGGCGCCGATGACATCCGCACCGGCCGCATCATCGACGTACTGCAGCAAGCCCTCGCACGCAGCGGCGTCGAGGCGGCGCAAATCTGGCTGGAAGCCACCGAACGCGGCTTCATCAACGTGCTGCCGGCGCGCCTTACGCTGGGCAACGCGCGTGCGCTGGGCCACGCGGTGGTGATCGACGACTTCGGCACCGGTTACTCCAGCCTGTCGCACCTGCAAAGCCTGCCGCTGGACGCGCTCAAAATCGACAAGACCTTCATCGACACCATCGGCACCGACTCCGCCATCAGCAGCGTGACGCCCCACATCATCGGCATGGCGCGCACGCTGTTCCTCAAGATCGTCGCCGAGGGCGTGGAAACCGAAGAACAGGCCGAGTACCTGCGCCGGCAAAAGGTCGACTACGCACAAGGCTGGCTGTATGCAATGCCGATGCCGGCGGCGGCGTTCATTGCCTTTCACCGGCAGAATCGCAGTGCGCAGGAGGTGGTGGCGAAGGCGGCGCAGGAGGAAGGCGCCGTTCAGCGCGATCCTGATTAGGCGATCGCCTGCCCGCCTTCAGGTTTTCAGCCTGAGCCGGGCCAGCAACGGCGCCCCGAATAAATTCACGATCAGTCCCACCATCAGCAAGGCGCCGCCGATCAGGTGCACCGCCTGCAGCTCTTCGCCGAAGGCCAGCCGGCCGGTCGTCAGGCCGACCAGCGGCACCAGCAGCGTGAACGGCGCGATGCGGTTGACGGCGTAGCGCGACATCAGGAAATTCCACACCGCGTAGCCGAACAGCGTCGACGCCCAGGCGATGTAGGCCACCGCGGCGAAGGACTGCAGGCTGAAATGCTGTAGCGCCGAAGCGATGGCGGCTGGGCCTTCGATCAGCCACGATAGCAGCAGGAGCGGCAGCGGCGGCACCAGGCTGGCCCACACCACGAACGCCACCTGGTTGATCGGACCGTGGCGGCCGACCGCGCGGCTGACGATATTGCCGCATGCCCACATGGCCGCAGCCGCAATCGTCAGCAGGAAACCGTTGAGCGGCATGGTCGCGCCGTGCGCGCTGCCGATCAGCACCAGTCCGGCGGCGGCCAGCGCGAGTCCCGCGAGCTGGTTGGCCTGCCATTTTTCGCGCAGCCAGAGCACCGTCAGCAGCAAGGTGAAGAAGGACTGCGACTGCAGCACCAGCGAAGCCAGTCCGGACGGCATGCCGACGTGGATGGCGCTGAACAGGAAGGCGAACTGCCCGACCGACATGGTCAGCCCGAACGCCAGATAAAGGCGCAGCGGCAATTTTGGCGGGCGCACGAACAGCAGCGCCGGAAACGCCGCCAGCAAGAACCGCAGCGCGCCCAGCAGCAGCGGCGGCACGCCGGCCAGGCCGACCTTGATGATGGCGAAGTTGACGCCCCAGACCAGGATGACCAGCAGGACGAGCGCCACGTGGCCGGGGCGCATGGGTTGAGCGAGCATGAGTGACCTATGGGTTGATCTTTGATGACCGGAGACAGCCGGACATTTTATCGCTTAGTCGCGACAGGGATCGCCCATCATAAAATCGCGCCGGACGCCGTCAAGGCCTGCGCCGGCCAAGGCGCGGACCAAATGCGCCATGCGCGCGGCGACTCGCGACCTGTTCACGATCCTGCTGCGGGAGCGTGATGCGGCGCCGGTGCATGCGCTTGGATCCGCTCTCAACATTATTCGCTCGTCCGGTTTCAAAAATCAGAGTTTTCCGCACTACGTGCGCACGCGGCCATTATTTGCAACTAAGTTGCATTACAATGCGGCCGGCATATTGTCAGCAAGCATCTCCGTTACGTCGATCAGGCTTGTATCGCCGCGCCAGCCGCTGCCGCCAGCCGCATGGGCCACCAACATGACGCCGGAAACATCACCAACATCACTCCTGGGGAAGTCACCGTTCCATGAAAAACAACGCCATCCGCTTTGCGGTATTGAGCCTGGTCGCCTGCGCGCAGACCGGTTACGCGCAAGCGCAATCCACCGCCACCGCCGCTGCCGGTGCATCGGCCGGCTCCGTCAATCCTCCGTCGTCGGTGCTGCAAGCCATCACCGTCACCGAAAGCAGCGACAAGGAACAATATCGGCAGTCGCGCAGCGCCAGCGCCACGCGCACCGACACCCCCTTGCAGGAATTGCCGCAGTCGGTGCAGGTGGTGTCGCGCCAGCTGATGGATGACCTGCACGCCACGCGCATGGACGACGTGCTGCCGTACGTCAGCGGCGTGGCGCGCCAGAACAATTTCGGCGGACTGTGGGACAACTACTCGGTGCGCGGTTTTTCCGGCAATGAAAACGGCGGCATGAATATCCTGTGGAACGGCTTCGCCTCCAACCGCGGTTATTCGCCGCCGCGCGATGTCGCCAACGTGGAGCGCATCGATTTCCTGAAAGGCCCCGCCGCGGCGCTGTACGGCGGCAGCGAGCCCGGCGGCACGCTCAACGTCGTGACCAGGAAACCGCAGTTCAAGGCTGCCAACGCACTCGACCTGTCGATCGGCAGCAATGACTTTTATCGCAGCGCCATCGACTCGACCGGTGCGCTCGGCGACAACGCGGCCTACCGTCTTGACGCCGCCGTCGAGAGCAAGGGCGGCAGCCGCGACAACGTGCGCAGCAAACGCGAATTCGTCGCACCGGCATTCACCTGGCTGCTCGGCAATCACACCACGCTTAGCTACGAGGCCGAGTTCCTGCGCCAGACCGCACCGCTGGATCGCGGCATCGTCGCCGTCAACGGCCGTCTCGATGCACTGCCGGCGTCACGCTTCCTGGGCGAGCCGAACGACGGCAATATCAAGATGGACAACCAGAACCACCTGTTCACGCTGGAACACCAGTTCAACGAGCAATGGCATCTGCGCACCGGCGTGTTCCACAAGCAAGGCACGCTGGACGGCTACTCGACCGAGGCCTCGTCGCTGCGCGCCGACAACGCCACGCTGTGGCGCCAGCGCCGCTATCGCGACTACGCCTGGCACGATACTTCGCTGCAGGCGGAAATCGGCGGCAAGTTCGAGACCGGCGGCATCGGCCACGACATCCTGACCGGCGTCGAAGCCGACCGCATGACGCTCGACCAGCGCATGCTGCGCATCAATCCGGGCGCCGGCGCGCCGTATGCGATCAACGTCGGCAATCCGGTCTACGGCCAGCCCCAGCCGACGCCGCTGCCCAACACCGACACCGCGGAACGCCAGACAAGCACGGCGCTGTTCCTGCAAGACCAGCTGAGCCTGGCGCAGCGCTGGCGCCTGCTGGCGGGAGTACGCTTCGACAGTTTCCGTTCGACGCCGGACAACCGACGCGTTGGCACCGCCACACGCCAGGACAAGAGTGCGACTTCGCCGCGCCTCGGCCTGACCTACCTGGCGACGCCTTCGCTGTCGCTGTACGCCAGCGTAGGCAAGTCGTTCCGTCCGAACAGCGGCAGCGATGCAAGCGGCAACGCCTTCAGTCCGGAGACCGCGCGCGCCGCCGAGGCCGGTCTCAAGTACGAGAGCAGCGACAAGCTGGCGGGCGCCACGCTGGCGGTGTTCAACATCACCAAGCGCAACGTGCTGACCGTCGATCCGGCCAATACCTCCTACAGCATCGCCGCCGGCGAAGTGCGCAGCCGCGGCATCGAATTGGATTTCAACGGCAAGTTCGCGCGGCATTGGCGCATCACCGGCAACCTGGCTTATACCGATGCTGCCGTGATCAAAGACAACACGCTGGCGACCGGGGCGCGCCTGATCAACGTGCCGCGCACCTCGGGCAGCCTGCTGACGGTGTATGAAGATGTCGACCCGCGCGGCGGCGTGTATGGCGTGGGCGGCGGCGCCAACTATGTCGGCGCGCGCACCGGCGACGCCGGCGCTACCTTCATGCTGCCGGCTTACGTGACGGCGAAGGCGCTGGCTTACTGGCAACTCACGCCGGCCATGCGCTTGTCGCTGGATGTCAGCAACCTGTTCAACAAGCGCTACTACGCCAGTTCCTACAGCAGCGTCTGGATCGCGCCCGGCGACGAACGCGCCGCCACGCTCGGCCTGAACGTCAGGTTCTGACAAAGATGCCGGCGACGGCCGGTCAAACTCACGCTGGGCGCGGCAGCGTCGCCGCCGTCCACGCTGGCGCCTTGCCTGGCCGGCCCTAGGCGATCACCGCCGCATGCAGCAGATCGTCGATGCCGATGCGGCGGGCGAACTCTTCGCGCACGCGCTCGGCCACCTCGCTCACTTCACCGGCGCCATCGTCGATGAAATCCACCACGGCGCGGAACGGGCGCTGTCCGGCGGGCAGGTTGACGATGCGCGTCATTTCATCGGCTACCGCCCGCGGATCGGCATTGTCGGGCGACAGCGCCGACAGGCGCACACCGACCTGGTCCATCAATCCTTCGTAGCGTGCATAGGCGCCTGCGGTTTTTTGGTCGGCCGGTTTGCCGGCATTGGGAAAATGATCGGTGCCGCGTGTAAACGCACCCGGCACCATGATCGAGGTTTCAATGCCGAAGCGCGCCAACTCGTACGACTGGGTCACGGCGATCGAATCCATCGCCGCCTTGGCGGCGGCGTACGGCCCCATGAACGGCGGGAAGCCGCCACGCACCGTGGTGCTGCTGACCCACAGCAGCAAACCCGACTGGCGTTCGCGCATGTAGGGCAAGGCGGCACGATTGACGCGCTGCGCGCCGAGTACGTTGGTGTCGAAGACCTTGATCATTTCTTCCGGCGTGAAGGCTTCGGTCGGTCCCACCACGAGATGGCCGGCGTTGTGCACGACGACGTCGATGCGGCCTTGGCCGGCGATGATCTCAGCGGTGGCGGCATCGGCGGACACTTGCGACAGCACGTCGAGCTCGACGGCGCGCACATCCAGGCCATGCGCGAAACTCCAGTCCTGCAGTTCACGCACCTTGGGCGCGTTGCGGCCCCGGATGTCGCGCATGCCGGCGTAGACCACGTGGCCCGCTTGCGCCAGCGCACGCGCCGTGAGGTTACCGATGCCGGCCGACGCGCCGGTGATGAGGATGACTGATTTGTTCATGATTTTTCCCTGGAATCCGGTTGATGTTCACACCAGGCCGCCGTTGGCGCGCAGCGTCTGGCCGTTGACCCAGCCGTCCGGCGCCGCCAGGAAGGTCACTGCGCGGGCGATGTCGTCGGGTGTGCCGAGGCGTTCCAGCGGCGCCATCCTGGCCAGGCGTTCGATGGCTTCCGGTGTCTTGCCGTCGAAGAACAAGGCGGTCGCGGTGGGTCCCGGCGCGACGGCGTTGACGGCGATCCGCTTGCCGCGCAGTTCCTTGGCGAAGATATTGGTCATCGCTTCGATTGCCGCCTTGGCGGCGACATAGACCGAGTAGCCGGGCAATCTGGTGCCGGTCAGGCTGCTCGAGAAGTTGACGATGCGACCGCCCTGCTGCAGGTGGACGGCGGCGGCGCGCATGGTGTTGAAGCTGCCCTTCAGGTTGACCGCCACCAGGCGGTCGAAGGTGGCGTCGTCGGTATCGGCCAGCATCGGCAGATGGGGCGGCATGATGCCGGCATTGTTGATCAGTACGTCGACGCGGCCGAAGGCGGCGATGGTTTGTTCGAACAGCGCGTTGACGGCGCCGGAGTCGGCGACGTCGGCCTGGACGGCGATGGCTTTGCCCTGGCCGGCGACGATGGCGTCGACCACGTTTTGTGCTTCGGTAGCGTTGCCGGCGTAGTTGACGACGACGGCGTAGCCTTTCTTGCCGAGTTGTCTGGCGATTTCAGCGCCGATGCCGCGCGAGGCGCCGGTGACGATGGCGACTTGTGGCGCCGGGGTGGTGTGGGCGTGGTTCATGGTGTGCTCCTGATAGCTGGTGAATGAAGAAAATGAGAAAGCAAGTTCGTTTGCCGTGTGGGCCCTGATTCGTGAGCCAGTGAAGCGATTGTGGACCTTGGCTTGAATTGGATAAATATGCTTAAATTGCTATTACTATTCAAAAATCACCAACAATGAAGGCAGCCGATGGATCGCTTCGACGCCATGCGCGTATTCACCCGCATCGTGGAACTGGGCAGCTTTACCAAAGCGGCCGACGACCTGCACATCCCGCGCGCCACTGTCACGCACACCATCAAGCAGATGGAAGCGCGGCTCGGCGTACGCCTGCTGCAGCGAACCACGCGCCAGGTCAGCGCGACGCTGGACGGCAACGCCTATTACGCGCGCTGCGTGCAGCTGATGGCCGACCTGGAAGAGACGGAATCGGCCTTCAGCGCCGCCGCCTCCAATCCGCGCGGCAAGGTGCGGGTCGATTTGCAGGGCTCGCTGGCGATGCATTTCATCCTGCCGCAGCTGCCCGAGTTCTGTGCGCGGTATCCGCAGATCGAACTGGAGATCGGTATGGGCGACCGCGCCGTCGATCTGGTGCGCGAGGGTTACGACTGCGTGCTGCGCGCCGGCGAGCCGCGCGATTCAAGCCTGGTGATCCGGCGCGTGGCGCGCTTGCAGCAGGTGACCGTGGCCAGTCCGGCTTATCTGGAGCAGCACGGCACGCCTGATTCACTGGCGAGCTTCGCGCAGCATCGGGCGGTCAATTTCTTTTCCTCGGTGAGCGGCAAGATCCTGCCCTTCGACTTCCTCGTCGACGGTACGGAACACAGTGTCAGCCTGCCCGGCCAGGTCGCGGTGAGCCATGCCGAGGCCTATGTCAGCTGCTGCGAAGGCGGACTCGGGCTGGTGCAGTTGCCGCGCTATCACGTGCAGCAGCAACTGGCCGAGGGCCGGCTGGTCGAGGTGATGGCGGCGTTCCGCCCGGCGCCGATGGCGGTGTCCGTCCTGTATCCGCATCAGCGCCAGCTGTCGCGGCGGGTGCGCGTGCTGGTGGACTGGATGGCGGATCTGATGCGCCAGGGCGAACACGCAGCCTGAGGCCGGCACGTCCGTAAATTGACATTGCCAATCCCCGGCCCAACTTATATGATGTACGACAACATATAAGTATGAACGGGCCGGCTACCCGCCGCGACCTGCCATTCAGGAGATAGCCTCACCCCTCTTTGCGACATGCCGACCGGCATTCCCCGTCGCAGCGCATGCCTATATGGAACAGAGCCGATTTCCTCACCTGCCTCGGATGCCGTCCGGCACCGGCGAGATCGGTATTTTTCCCACACGGAGACAACGATGAATCAAGAAGACAAGAAGACAAACGCCGGTTTCGATGCAACTCGTCGTACAACATTGCTCGGCGGCCTGGCCATGGCCGCCACCGCCGTAACCGCCAAGGCCCAGAGTTTCGACTTCAAGGCCAGCCAGCGCTATCCCGATCCCAGCGTGCAGGTGCTGGACAACAGCTTCCTGAAGTACCGCCTGTACAGCTCGACGGTGGAGCAGCTGGCGACCGGTTTCCGCTGGGTGGAAGGTCCGGTCTGGTTCGGCGATGGCCGCTATCTGTTGTTCAGCGACATCCCCAACAACCGCATCATGCGCTGGGATGAAGTCACCGGCGCCACCTCGGTGTTCCGCAACCCGGCCAACTTCACCAACGGTCTGGCGCGCGATCGCCAGGGCCGCCTGATCGCCTGCGAACACCTGACCCGCCGCATCACCCGCACCGAATACGACGGTCGCATCACGGTGCTGGCCGACAACTACAACGGCAAGCGCTTCAACTCACCCAACGACATCATCTGCAAATCGGACGGCTCGATCTGGTTCACCGATCCGCCGTTCGGCATTTCCGGCGAATGGGAAGGCGACAAGCAAGCCTCGGAACTGCCGCACGCGGTGTATCGCATCGACGGCCAGAGCGGCAAGCTGAGCCTGATCACCGATGCGCTGGCCGGCCCCAACGGACTGGCCTTCTCGCCGGATGAAAAAGTCATCTACATCGTCGAGTCGCGCGCCACGCCGAACCGCCTGATCTGGGCCTATCAGCTGACCGACAACGGCACCAAACTCGGTTCGCGCACGCTGGCGGTCGACGCCGCCGGCGCCGGCGCAATCGACGGCTTCAAGGTCGATGTCGACGGCAACCTGTGGTGCGGCTGGGGCAGCAACGGCGCGCTCGACGCCAAACCGGCCGAGCTCGACGGCGTGCGCGTGTTCACCCCGCAAGGCAAAGCCATCGGCCACATCCACCTGCCGGAACGCTGCCCGAACCTGGTGTTCGGCGGGGCAAAGAAGAACCGCCTGTTCATGGCCAGCAGCCATTCTCTGTACGCGCTGTTCGTGGATACGCGCGGCGCGGTGTAAGGCGTTGCGAACTTAGTCGTATCTGATCGTGCTGCTCCGTCAAGGCGGGGCGGAGCGGCGCGGCTTCCCCCTCTTTGTTCGCCGCCCGTGCGAATAAATCCTGCGTGCCTCAGCGCAGCGTCAGACGGATAAACTAGAATGGCTGCCAGCGCTGCATCCTGCGCGCGCTTCTCAACCTGCATTCCCCACACCACACATGCCGCGCTGCCTCTCATTCGGCCTGCAATCTCATTCCCGGCGTCTGCGCTCGATTTCGCTTCTGTTTTTTTTGACACTGTGCGGCGTACTTGCCGCCTGCCAGCGCGCACCGCAAGCCTTGCCGCAGCAGGCCTACATCTGGCAGCGGCAATGGAGTCCCGCCGTCGCCGCCGCCATGCAGGCCAGCGACCAACTGGTCCGCGGCTGGCGCGTGCTCGCGGCGGAACTCACGTCACAGCGTCAATGGAAGACCGCCAATCCCGACTGGGAGGCGCTGAAAACGACGCAGCATGCCGTCGTGATGGTGGTGCGGCTGGACGGCCAGACCGACTCGCTCGACGCCGCCACGCAAAACCACGTCACGGGAATGCTTGCACGCTGGAAGCAACAGGGCGTACCGGTCGCCGGCGTGGAAATCGACTACGACTGCCCGACCTCGCAATTGCCGGCATATCGGAATTTTCTGACCGGCTTGCGCCAGAGTCTGGACCGCGACACCTCGCTGTCGATCACGGCGCTGCCGACCTGGCTCAATAGCCCCGAGCTGAGCAAGCTGCTGGCCGTCACCGATGAGTCGGTGTTGCAGGTGCATGCAGTGATGAATCCGCGCCAAGGGCTGTTCGACGCCGAGCGCGCGCAGGCGTGGCTGAAGGCGTATGCAAAACAGACCTCGCATCCCTGGCGCGTGGCGCTCCCCTCATACAGCACGCGCGTAAGCTGGGACGACAACGGCCGCATCAGCACGGTCGAGAGCGAACGCCCGCTGCTGGCGTCCGGCAACGTCGCGCAGGAACTGACGGCGTCGCCGACGGTGGTAAGCGCCTTCCTCGCGCAACTGGACAAGGATCCCTCACCGGGCCTGGTCGGCGTGGTCTGGTTCCGCCTGCCGACCGAAGACGATGTGCGCAACTGGAGCCAGCCGACCTGGCAGGCGGTGCTGGCGCGCCAGCCGCTCAAACCCGCCGTGACGGTGGAAGCACTCGCTACTGCACAAGCCGGCCTGCACGACCTCACGCTGCGCAACAACGGCAACGCCGACAGCGCGCTGCCACTGATCGTGCGCATCGATGCGGCCTCGGCCTGCGACGCCGCCGATGGCATCAACGGCTACGCGCTGGAAGCCGACGCCCAGGGAAAATATCTGCGGCGCACGCGCGAAGGCCTGCTGCGCGCCGGCTACCAACGTAATATCGGCTGGGCCCATTGCGGACAACAACACATCCAACTCCATGTGGAACACTGACATGCATATCAAACATCTCCGCATCGCAGTCGCGCTCGCGATCCCCTTCAGCACCGCCGTCGTGATCGCCTGCGGCCCCGACTTCCCGCCGCAGGTGCTCGACGATCGCGCCGGCACGCTCAAGGCGACGCCGGCCAATTCCTTCGCCTATGAAGCCGCGCATCTGGTGAAGCCCACCGACGCCTTGCAGGCCAATGAAGGCGGCGGCGCGTCCGATCCATCCGGCAAGCCCGACGCCGCCGATGCCGCTTTCATGAACCCCGTCCAGCTGGCCCAGCTCAAGGCAGTGCGTGCACTCAAGGACGGCGATGCCGCTTACGCACAAGGTATCGACCTCCCGCCGGCGGTACGGCTGTATGCGGCCGGCGCGGTGGATTATCTTGCAGCAACGGACTCAGGAACGCGCGCGCAGAAACGCTTCCAGGCCGTGCTCGATCTGCCCGACAAAGCCGATGGCGACAAACGCGCCGTGTGGGCCGCCTACATGCTCGGACAGAGCCACGCGGGCGCGATGTCCGGCGCCGGCAATAAGCCAAACGAAGAACGTGCGCAAGCCATCCGCGCATATGCACTGGCACGCTCGCGCGCGGTTGCGGGTGCTCTTGATTCCAGCGGCCTGGCGGTGGCGAGCTACGGCGAGCAGGCACGCACGTTCCTGGTCAACGGCGCGACGATGTGCGGCTATCTCGACTTCGTCAACGCCATGCCTTGCGCCGATGATGTCGCCGCCGCCGATCTGAAGCAAGCCGTCCGCTTGTATGCGGAACAAGCCGCGCGCAATTCCAACAGCGGCGTGCAGTCGCTGCGCATCATCGCGGAATGGGCGCTGAGCGATCCGGAACGCGCGCAAAAGCTGATCGACGATCCGGTCGCGCAACGCCTGCTGGTCAGCTATGCCCTGGCGCGCGTGGGCGACATGAGCGGCGCCGACGCCACCCGGCCTGCGGAATATGAGGTTTCGTGGGGCGGCTACGGTTACGTCGACGCCGCCAGAGGCGGCAAGGACGCCAAGGTCAATCCGGTGCTGCCGTCGCTGGTGGCGGCCTTGCAGAAACGCGGCATCGCCAATCTCGCCGACGCCGACCGTGTGGCGGCTCTCGCATATCGCAGCGGGATGTATGACCTGGCGCAGACGCTGGCGGATAAGCAGCGCAGCGCTTTGTCGAGCTGGGTGCGCGCCAAGCTGGCCTTGCGCAAAGGCGACGCGGCGGCAGCTGCGCAAGCCTATGCCGAAGCCTCCAAAGCCTTTCCGCAGAATGACGCCAGCGTCGAGCCTGCCTCGCTCGGCCTGATCAGGGCCGAGCAAAGCGTGCTGTCGCTGTCGCGCGGACAATACGTCGAAGCCTTCGACCAGCTCTACAAGGTCACCAGCGCCAGCCAGGCGCGCGGCAAGGATGACAGCCTGAGCCATCCACTCTACAGCGACTACAGTGGCGACACCTGGTACCTGGCCGAGCGCGTGCTGACCGTCGATGAACTCAAAACCTATGTCGACGCGCACGTGCCCGCGACGCCGGTACCGCCACCGCCGCAAGTCCTCCCGAGCACACCCGACAAGCCCTACTACGACTGGCTGAGCGCGCATCCGGCGCAACAGTCCGACTACCTGCGCAGGCTGCTGGCGCGCCGCCTGGTGCGCGAGGGCCGCATCAACGATGCGCTGCCCTACTTCCCTGACGACCAGGATTGGCGCTACGTCGATATCGACGAAAACTACTACACGGACGGCAAGCGGACGCTGGCCTCCTGGCGCTATCGCGCCACAGCTAAAGAATATGGCGACGCGCTCGATGACGCCAAACATGCATGGCGCGCCGTGACGCGCGCCGAAGCCTGGTACAAGGCCGCCACGCTGGCGCGCCTGCGCGGCATGGAAATCATGGGATACGAAGAAGCGCCCGACTACGCCGGCCTTGGCGGCATGCTGGCGTTCGGCATTGGCCGCACGGAAGTCCTGGAATATCCGCGCGGCGACACCGGCAAGGCGCCCCTCGTTAAAACACCCGAACAGCGCGCCGCCGCCGACCTGCCCGGCCCCTTCGTCACCGATGGCGAACGCAAGCGCTACGCCGCCAGCGAGAGCAAGCCCAACCAGCGCTATCACTACCGCAACATCGCCGTCGACTACGTCATGAAATCGGCCGACGAACTGCCTGCCCGCTCGCAGGCTTTCGCCGCCGTGCTGTGCAAGGGCACCGGCTTCGTCTACTACGATGCCGCGCTGGCACCGCTGCCGTATCGCCGCTACGTGAAGGAAGGCGCGGCCGTGCCGTTCTCGGCGGACTTCGGCCAGAACTGCGCGGAGCCGGACTTCAAGGCGGCGGGACGTTTCCCGTATGTGCAGGCGTGGAAGAAGACGCGTCATTGGGTGGCGACGCATCGCGGTGCCGCGCTGGTCACTGCGGCGGCAGTGCTGATTGCCGCCGCAGCGCTTGCAGCGGGGCTGGTGCGACGCCGGCGACGCGCTGTTGAATCGTAGTTATTGCAATTTTTACAACTCTGTTTTTGAGAGTTTTCTCATATAAATCCGATCCTTAAATCGTCAGAATGGCTTCACTGCTTAAGCAAACACAAGGCGCTGAAGCAAAACGATTTGAACCGAATTCGACCGAATTCAACCCATTCTGACTCTTTGAGGAAACGATCATGACCAAGCAAATCACTCTCTTCTCCGCCCTGGCTGCTTCCCTGCTGGTGTCTTTCGCCGCCCAGGCTGCCGATACCGCCGAACTGAAGGTCAAAGGCGTCATTCGTCCTTCGGCCTGCACCCCGAGCTTCACCGGCACCAACGTGGTCGACTACGGCACTATCTCCGCCAAGGGCCTGAGCGCCACCGCAGCGAACGTGCTGGAAGAAAAGACCATCGCCTTCACCGTCACTTGCGACGCAGCAACCAAAGTCGCCGTCCGCGCCATCGACAACAAGGCCTCGACTGTGGTCACCGGCCTGATGACGGCAATCAACTCGAACCTGGGCGACAAGCATGCCTACGGCCTGGGCGCAGCAGGCGGCAAGAACATCGGCGCCTACAGCGTGCGCACCATCGTCAGTTCGTTCACTGCGGACGGTGCTACCCCTGACATCGTCGCCGACGCCGCCAACAACGGCACCTGGGCCAAATCGACTTACGGTCGCTTCCACGCCGACGGCACCGGCCGCCAGTCGTTCGCCGCCACCGGCACGACCACGCCCGGCTCCTACAAGACCATGTCCGGCAACCTCGGCGTGACCGCCGTGCTGGACAAGGGCGCGAACCTGCCGCTGACACAAAACATCGACCTCGACGGCTCGGCCACGATCGAAGTGCAGTACCTGTAATTGAATTGACTTGAGGAGGCGCTGTCGTCGGCGCAAAGCCCGTCTCTGCATTGCGCGGCGACGGGCTTTTTCTATTGCGCTTGTCAGCGCCGATGCAATGCGCGGCGCACGTCATCCAGCACCGGCACCAGCGCGACGAAGACCAGCAACGCGGCGAGCGGCAAAGTGAAGACGAAGCCGATGTGCCTGAATCCCAGTGCGCCGGTCACACCGCCGGCGAAGAACAGCGCCACCAGCGTGCTCAGCGTCCTGAGCTTGGCGACATCGGCGCGCACCTGCATGTCGGGATGGCGACCGCTGTTCCAGTAAAGCGCCTTGCCCAGTTCGATGCCGATGTCGGTGACCATGCCGGTAACGTGGGTGGTGCGGATTTCCGCCCGCGAAAGCTTGGTGATCATGGCGTTCTGCAATCCCATGATGAAGCACAGCAGCAACACCGTGACCGGCACGAACAGCCATTCGATGCCGGCGATATTGCCGCCCAGCAGGGCGAAGCACAGCAGCAGCAGCGCCTCGACGATCAGCGGCGTGGCGTATTCGGCTTCAAGGTGGCGTTTGCGGGCCCAGTTGATCATCACCGCCGAACAGGCTGCGCCGGCGACGAAGAACAGCATGCTGGCCGCGCCCGACAACAGCAGGCCGATCGCGCCGACGGCCAGGTCCTCGGCCATCATCGACAGGATGCCGGACATGTGCGACGTGAATTGCCCCACTACCAGAAAGCCGCCGGCGTTGATCGCACCGGCAACCCCCGACAACACGAACGCCAGATGCCGGTTGGCGGTCAGGGTACGATTCTTGCCGGCGAGACTGCGCAGATAGGAGACGGGCATAAAGACTTTCTAATGCGGTGAAAGGAAGTGAAACCATCCTGTCCGACGAGTATAAAACAAGCGCCGGCAAAAAAAAGCCGCCACATGGGCCGCCGATGCACCGCTGGTTCGTCGCCGGCTCGGTTCGCTGATGAGGCAGGCTTGGGACGACGGACGACCCGCGCAAATAGAACCTGCGAATTCACACCAGCGCGACCTGCTCCGCCAGATGATTGAACACCGCCGACACGCGACGCAGGTGGCGTGATTCCGTGTGCGTGAGCAGCCATAGCTCGGTCTGGCATTCATCGATCGTTTCGGTCAGCTGAAGCAGGTCGTTGCGCCGCTCTGCCAGGAACACCGGCAACAGGCCGATGCCCAAACCTTGCGCCGTCAATTCGGCAACCGTGAGGATGCTGTTGACGCGATAAGCCGGCATCGCCCTGGGGAAATGTTTCTTGCGCCAGATCACCGAAGGGTGCTCAGGCAGCGCGTCGTCCGGAGCGATCCAGCTGCCTGCAGCGATGCCGGCGTCGATATCCTTTATCCCGCTTTTCTTGCCCGCATACAGCGCCACGCGGATCGGCCCGACGTGCTTGCCGACCAGGTGCTGCGGCGGCCGCCGCGTGGCGCGCACGGCGATGTCGGTGTCGCGCCGCGTCAGGCTGGCCAGTTCATTGCCGGCATGAATGTCATAGGTCAGCAGCGGATGGCTGGTGCGCAGCAATTTCAACGCCGGCGCCACCAGGCCGTGCAGCACGGTGTCTGTGGTGCTGATGCGCACGACGCCGGACACCTGGTCCGGCTGCAACTGTACGGCTGAGCGCGCCGCCTCGAGTTGCGCTTCCATCTGTTCTGCATGCACCGCCAGTTCCTGCGCCAGTTCAGAGGGCTGGTAGCCGCTGCGCGAGCGTTCAAACAGACGAATGCCGAGTCCCTTTTCCATGCGCTGCACGGCGCGAAACACGGTTGACGCGTCCACGCCCAGCCGTTCGCCGGCTACCGCCAGCGTCTGCGCGCGCACCAATGCGAGGATGATTTCCAGATCCGGCTGGCTGATTCTGTATCCCGGCTTGTATTGCAACTTTGCATTCATTGTTTGCGCCCCTGCCTATTTTCATTGCATTTCTGTAGACCTATATTACCCCTGTCTTTTTCATTCATCGGGAGTATTTCATGTCTTCTCTTTCTTCCCCGCGCGCACATGCCGCGGAGCGCGGCGTCGCCATCCCCGTCCATGCCTGGGGCACCCTGCTGTTGCGCGCGAGCCTGGCGGCGATGTGGATTTCGCATGCGTTGCTCAAGCTGCTGGTGTTCACGCTGCCGGGCACGGCGCAGTACTTCGAGAGCATCGGCTTTGCAGGCGTCCTGGCATACCCGGTGTTCGCGACGGAAATCATCGGCGGCGTCGCTATCCTCCTTGGCGTGTATGCGCGCCAGGTTGCACTGGCGTTGACGCCGATCCTGGCGCTCGCGACCGCGGTGCATTGGAACAATGGCTAGGTGCACACCAGCCAGGGCGGCGGCTGGGAATATCCGGCCTTCCTCATCGCCATGTCGGTGGTGCTGTGGCTGACCGGCGACGGCGCGTATGCTCTGGCGCGCAGCCAGCGCTTCGTGCCGACGGTGTGAGGCGCGCCGTGGCTACTCCCCTTACGCTGATCAGTCATTACCTGTGCCCCTACGTGCAGCGCGTCGCCATCGTGCTGCAGGAAAAAGGCCTGCCCTTCGAGCGCATCGACATCGACCTGGCCGACAAACCCGGCTGGTTTCTGCGCGTGTCTCCGTTGGGCAAGACGCCGGTGTTGCTGGTGGATGGCGAGGCGATTTTCGAATCGGCCGTGATCTGCGAATACCTCGACGACAGCGTGGCGCCGCCATTGCATCCGGTCCACGTGCTGACGCGCGCGCGCCATCGCGGATGGATGGAATTCGGGTCGTCGCTGCTGAACGCCATCGGCGGCTTTTACGCTGCCCCGGATGACGTCAGCTTGCAGCGTCGCGCCGAAGATATCCGCGACAGATTCCTGCAACTGGAAGACGTGCTGGGCGATGGTCCGTACTTTGCAGGCGACGGATTTTGCATGGTCGACGCGGTGTTCGGGCCGGTGTTCCGCTACTTCGACGTGTTCGACGCCATCGCCGATTTCGGCTTCATGGCGACGACGCCGAAAGTACACGCATGGCGCGAGGCGTTGCGGGCGCGTCCTTCGGTGCGTGCCGCAGCGCCGTCCGACTACGAGGCAGCGCTGCAGCTCTTTCTATTGCAACGCAAATCGGCGCTGAGCGCACGAATGAAGTCCGTAGGCATGTGAAGATTACGTGAACAGATGCGCCGCCATGAAATCCACAAACGCGCGCAGCTTGGGAGAGAGATAGGGACTCGACGGCCACAGCATGCGGAAGGTGCCGGAATGGTGAATATAGCTGTCGAGTACGCTCACCAGCGTGCCCTTGCGCTCCTGTTCGCGGATCGAGAAATCCGGCAGGCAGGCGATGCCCAGTCCCGCCTCGGCCATGTGGATCAGCGGCTCGATGGTGTTGACCACTGCGGTGGTCGGCAAGTCGAGCGTGAGGTCTTTGCGCCCCCGCCGCAGCGGCCAGCGTTCCAGCTTGCCGTTGGTCGCAAAGCGGTGATGCAGGCAGGCATGCTGCAGCAGATCGTCGGGCGTCTGCGGCATGCCGGCACGCTTGAGATAAGCCGGCGACGCCGCCAGCCTGAATCTGAACTTGCCGAGCGGCCGCGCCACCAGGCGTGAATCGGCCACGTCGCCGGAACGCACCACAGCGTCGAAGCCTTCGGCGATAACGTCAACCAGCCTGTCGGTGAAATCCAGTTCCAGTTCGATCTCGGGATGCGCGCGCATGAAGGCGCTCAACGCCGGCATCATCAGCATGCCGACGATAGGCATGCTCACGCGCAGCTTGCCGCGCGGTGCTCCCAGGCTATGTGCGAATTCCTGTTCGGCCGCTTCCACCTCGCTGAAGATGCGGCGGCAACGCTCGAGGAAGGCGGCGCCTTCCGGCGTCAGCGTCACCGAACGCGTGGACCGGTGGAACAGCCGCACGCCGAGTCGCTCCTCCAGTCGGGCAATCGACTTGCCGACGGCCGAGGACGACACGCCGAGCTGCTGGCCGGCGGCAGTGAAGCTGCGCGCCTCGGCCGCCTGAACAAAGGCGTTGAGCGAGTTGAGACTGTCCATGCCACTCCTTCGTGCGCAGTGCGCCGATTTTTATTACGGACATATCGGTCCGAGGTGTTTGAAACTATAGCCCAATTGTCCGCAGTCGCTGAAAGCCTTATCTTGGTCGTTCATGCAATGGCGTTTGCCCGTTGCTTCACACCGGACCATCGATATGACTTCTTCCACCAGTTCCGATACCACCGCGCCGGCGTCTGCACGGCCTCACCCGGCAAACGAAGCCGCCGGCAAACTTCCGCTGTCCGGTTTGCTGGCGCTGGCCATGGCGGCATTCATTACCGTCCTCACCGAGGCCATGCCGGCCGGCTTGCTGCCGCAGATGGGCGCCGACCTGCGCGTGTCGGAGTCCCTGATCGGCCAGCTCGTGACCCTGTACGCAATCGGCTCGATGATCACCGCGATTCCGCTCACGGCGACGACACAAAGCTGGGGGCGCAAGCCCCTGCTGATGACCGCCATCGTCGGCTTCGTGGTCGTCAACACCGTCACCGCGATATCGACCAGCTATCCGCTGACCCTGGCGGCGCGTTTCTTCGCCGGCGTGTTCGCGGGAGTGGTGTGGGCGCTGATTGCGGGTTATGCGGCGCGTATGGCGCCTGCGCATCTGCAGGGCCGCGCCATCGCCGTCACGATGGCCGGCATCCCGGTTGCGCTGTCGCTGGGCATCCCCGCGGCGACCTTTCTCGGCGCGAGCGTGGGATGGCGCCTGAGCTTCGGCATCATGAGCGCGATGACGCTGATACTGATCGCCTGGACCATCGTCCGGGTGCCGGATTTCCCCGGCCAGAAAGACGACAGTCGCTTGTCGATCGCCGGAGTGTTCATGCTGCCCGGAGTACGTTCGGTTTTGTTTGTGACGCTGGCGTTCGTGCTGGCGCACAACATCCTGTACACCTACATCGCCCCCTTCCTCGCGCCGGCGGGCATGACGGACCGGGTCGGCGCCATCCTGCTGATTTTCGGCGTGAGCGCGCTGGCGTCGATCTGGATCACCGGCGCCCTGATTGACCGCCGGCTGCGCACGCTGGTGCTGCTCAGCATCGTGCTGTTTTCCCTGGCAGCGGCGACACTGGGCGTGTGGGGCGGCGTCCCGGCGATGGTGTATGCCGGCGTGGCGGCGTGGGGGCTGGCGTACGGCGGCGTGCCGACCTTGTTCCAGACGGCGTCGGCCAAGAATGCAGGCGAAGCGGCCGACGTCGCGCAGGCGATGATCGTGACGGTGTGGAATCTGGCAATCGCCGGCGGCGGGATTGTCGGCGGCGTCCTGCTCGATACCGTCGGGGTGGAATCGTTTCCGTGGGCCTTGCTGGCGCTGCTGGCGCCGACGCTGGCGGTGGCGTGGCTGGCCAGACACAAAGGCTTTCCGGCGACCGGGCACCATTAATCTGAAGGCGGGCGCTCAGGTATAATCAGGCCGCCTCTGTGCGGCTCTTCCGTGGATTTGTCGACACTGAAATACTTGACAGGTCTGCAGCTTGAAAACCATCTCCTCCACTTTATCGGCAATCATCATGGCGCTTGGCCTGAGCGGCTGCATTGCGCCGCCCATCGCGCTGACGCCGCTGACCGAGCAGCGCCTGAAAGTGCAGGCGCCGATTCGTTTCCTGCTGACCTTTGACGACGGTCCGAGCGCCTCCGCTTTTGCCAATCCGACGCTGTCGATTCTTGATGACCTCGCCAACAATCCCCATCAACCCGGCGTCAAGGCGGTGTTCTTTGTCCAGACGCGCGCCAGCGGCGCAGGCGGTAGCGAACTCGGTCGCGAGATCATGCGGCGCGAGCATGCCGAAGGACATATTCTGGGCTTCCATACCAGCACCCGGGGACACACCAATCATCGGGATCTGAGCCCGCAGGCGCTGGAACAATCGCTCACCGACGGCAGCGCGGACATTGCCGCCATCACCGGCGCCAAGCCGGTCTTTTTGCGTCCGCCGTTCTGGAACTTCGATCAGCGCACCTTCGCCGCCTATCAGCAGCACGGCTTTCACGTGCTGATGACCGATGTCAGCCTGAACGACGGCAAGATCTGGGGCTATAACTTCAGCCTGCGCCGCCGCTCGAATATCCTGCGGCAGTTGTCGGAGGTGCGCGAACGCATCGCCGACGGCGAACTGCCGACGGTGGATGGGGTGATCCCGGTGGAAGTCACTTTCCACGATCTGAACCGCTACACCTCGCGCCATATGCTGGAGTACATGCAGATCCTGCTCGACAGCGCGCAGGAAACCGGCCTGAAAGTGGCAGCCAAACCGTTCTACGACGATAGCGCGGCTTTGCAGCGCGCGGTCATGGCGCGCACGGTTACGGATCGCACCAAACCACTGCATTTGCCGGGATTGTGGGCGTGGATGTGGGACGGCAATTCGCACTGAGTGTCCGGATGCGGAGACAATAAAAAACGGCCTGGTTCTTCAATGAACCAGGCCGTTTTTTTACGCCGCCGTAGCCGGCGAGATTGCTTAGCCAACCAGGCCGTGCGCCTGTTGATCCGCGTGGTAGCTGGAACGCACCATGGCGCCGACCGCCGCATGGACGAAACCCATCTTGTAGGCTTCTTCTTCGTACATCTTGAAGGTGTCGGGATGCACGTAGCGGCGCACCGGCAAGTGGTCGCCGCTGGGCATCAGGTATTGGCCGATGGTCAGCATGTCGACGTTGTGGGCGCGCATGTCGCGCATGACTTGCAGGACTTCTTCGTCGGTCTCGCCGAGGCCGACCATGATGCCGGACTTGGTCGGGGTGTTCGGGTGCAAGTCCTTGAAGCGCTTGAGCAGGTTCAGCGAATACTCGTAGTCGGAACCGGGACGCGCTTCCTTGTACAGGCGCGGTGCGGTTTCGAGGTTATGGTTCATGACGTCCGGCGGGGCCATCTTGAGGATTTCCAGCGCACGGTCCATGCGGCCGCGGAAGTCCGGGGTCAGGATCTCGATGCGGGTCTCGGGCGACAGTTCGCGCACGCGCTGGATGCAGGCGGCGAAGTGACCGGCGCCGCCGTCGCGCAGGTCGTCGCGGTCGACGCTGGTGATGACGACGTAGCTGAGATTGAGCTGGGCGATGGTGCGGGCCAGGTTTTCCGGTTCATTCGGGTCGAGCGGATCGGGACGGCCGTGGCCGACGTCGCAGAACGGGCAGCGGCGGGTGCACTTGTCGCCCATGATCATGAAGGTCGCGGTGCCCTTGCCGAAGCATTCGCCGATATTGGGGCAGGATGCTTCTTCGCACACCGTCACCAGATTGTTGGCGCGCAGGATGTCCTTGATTTCGTAGAAGCGGGTGGTCGGCGAGCCGGCCTTGACGCGAATCCAGTCGGGCTTCTTGAGCTTTTCCGCCGGCATGATCTTGATCGGGATCCAGGCCGTCTTGCCGGCGCCCTTTTGCTTGTCGGTGGCATTGCGCAGTGTCGGCGCGGCTGGAGTGATTTCGGTAGTCATAGTAGTGATTTCTTTGGCCATCAAGGCGATGGCGCCATAGCAAAATGCGCAACAAGTTTGTCGGCAAGCAGCGTCTGCACGTCGCTCAGCGGCGCGTCGACATCCAACGTCCGCATGTCGACGGTGGCGAGGCCTTCGTAACCGCAGGGGTTGATCCAGGAAAACGGCGTCAGGTCCATCGCCACATTGAGCGATACGCCATGATAGGTGCAACCGCTGGCGCGGATTTTCAAGCCCAGCGCGGCAATCTTGGCGCCCTGCCACGGCCCTGCGCTGACGTAGATGCCGGGCGCGCCCTGCTTGCGCTCACCAGCGAGATTATACGCCGCCAGCGTGTCGATCACCGCCTGTTCGATCTTTTGCACGAATTCGCGCGCGAACAGGCGCGCGCCGGGATGGTTGCGGCGCAGGTCCATGAGCAGGTAAATCACCACCTGGCCGGGGCCGTGGTAAGTGACTTCGCCGCCGCGGTCGGTCTGGACCACGGGAATGGCATGGGGGTTGAGCACGTGGGCGATGTCGGCGCCCAGGCCGAGCGTGAACACCGGCGGGTGTTCGACGATCCAGAGCTGGTCGGGGGAATCTGCGGTGCGGCTGTCGGTGTACGCACGCATGGCGTCGAAGCTGGCCTGGTAGTCTTCAACGCCGCGCCGGATGATCTGCGGCGCCGGTGGCGCCAGGAGTGCCGCGGGGGCTTGTGGAGCGGTATGCATATGCCCGCAAGTGTAACGAAAATCGCCGGATTGCGCCGGATTGCGCCAGGTTCGGCGCCGGCCGAATTACCCCAAGGAAACTCAGAACCTCTCAACCATCCAGGTCCGGGTACGGCCGCGCAGACGCCGGGCCAGCGTCAGCATTCCCTGGGCCAGCCGCATCAGCCAATGGCGGCGGCACAGTCCGACTTGCAGCCGGCTGGCGGTATCGACCGATTCGATCACCACCAGGCCGTGTCCGGGAATATCCAGGCTCTGGCCGCCGGCCAGCCAGTAATCGGTGCGGCCGCCTTCTATCGTGATCCAGACGCGGCCGCTGCCGACGTGCAGGCAGACCGGACGCGTGACCTGCAGCGACATGACGTCGCCGGCTTGCAGCCGGATGGCTCTCTTAGTGAATATATTTTGCATGATGCCCTCGCTCGGTTGCGCCGGGAAGGTCAGGCAACATGCCCTGCGGTCCCGGCTTGCACATACTTTTTTTACGATCAGTAAGGACATTCTAGTCAGCGCCCCAGGCAAACCAAAACGATATATATTGGCGTCTCTTGCTAGTTTTATTCACATGCCATGGCCGACTTCCGTAAATTGCCGAATCTCGCCGCCTTGCGCGCCTTCGAGGCGGCGGCTCGGCACGACAGCTTTTCGCGCGCGGCCGAGGAAATCCATGTCACGCCGGGCGCCATCAGCCACCAGATCCGCGCGCTGGAAGAAGAACTGGGGCTGCCGTTGTTCACCCGCAACGGCAAGCGCATCGCCATCACCGACGCCGGCCGGCGCTTCGCCGCCGCCATCCGCAACGCCCTGACCGAGATCGCCACCGCCGCCGAAACGCTGCAGGAACAGGGCGGCCGTCAGCGCCTGGTAGTGTCGTCGCCACCCTCTTTTGCCTCGCGCTGGCTGGCGCCGCGGCTGTGGAAGTTCATCGACCACTATCCGGACATCGAGGTGATCCTGCAATCGAGCAGCCATCTCAACGACCTCGCGCGCGACGGCATCGACGTCGGCGTACGCTTCGGGCTGGGCAATTATCCCGGACTGAAAACCGAGTTGATCATGGAGGATTTCTATTACCCGGTGGCCAGCCCTCACTATCGCCAGGGTCGCCTGCCCTCGTCGCCGCAGCAATTGCGCGACTGCGTGTTGCTGCGCATGGACGGCCTGCAGGAGTCCTGGTTGCCGTGGTTCAAGCTGGCCGGTCTGGATCTGCCGGACCCGGCCGGCGGACTGGTGACGGAAGATTCGTCGCTGACCTTGCGCGCGGCTGCCGACGGCGCCGGCGTGGCGTTGACGCGGCATGCCATCGCCTCCCAGGAAATCGCCGCCGGCGAGTTGGTGCGCCTGTTCGACATCGCCTGGAAAAGCGAGCGCGCCTACTATTTCGTGTGCCATGCGGAAACGCTGGGCAAGTCGCAGGTCGGATATTTCCGCAACTGGCTGCTGGAAGAAATCGCGCTGTTCAAATCCAACCAGCGCTGGCCCGGACCCTAACTCGCAAATACCGCCCGAAAACCTCTCTGTTCGACTGCTTGGAAAACGCCGGATGCCCTATCGTTCAGGTATGGAGCGGCGAACAATATAAAACAATTGCCGACAGGTATCCGCCGATCGCGGCTGCCAATGACACCTCTCTCCCAAATTTGCTGCACCGGTTTGCCATCCGCGACGTGTTGCACATCGCCCCGCGCAGGCGACGTTTTATCTTGCCCGTGCGCTACTGCTCACCTGAGAACTGCCGGCGCTTTCCGGTTGGCATGGTGTTGAAATTGTCTTGCAATCGCTTTTGAATATTGTTTGTTTTCGCCAGGAGTCTCTTATGAAAAATCTTAAAATCGGAACACGCCTCGGCATCGGTTTTGTCGTCATCCTCATGCTCATGGTCGTGATGCTCGGCATCAGCGTCTGGCGCTTGCAGCAGATCAATTCCGCCGTGGTGTCGATCACTACCGACTCGATCACCAATGAGCGCAACGCGGTCGAATGGCTGGCGGTGATCCGCGAGAGTGGCATCCGCACGATGGCCGTGATCAAGTCCGAAGACCCCGATACACAGCAATACTTCACTGCGCAGATCGCTGCCGAGTCGGCGCGCATTGCGCCAATGCGCAAAAAGATCGAAGAGATCAACACCTCGCCGCACGAGGTCGCACAGCTGGCCGAGATCAACAAGGTGCGCGATGCCTACCAGGCGACGCGCAACGATATCTTCAAGCTCAAGAAGGCCGGCAATCTCGACGAGGCCAAGAAGATGACGGCCGAGAAATTCATGCCGCTATATGCCTCCTACACCGACGTGGTCGCCAAGTTCCGCGACATGCAGCGCCAGGAAATCAGCACCTCGGCCGACGCGGTCGCCAACTACTATTCGTCCAGCCGCAACCTGCTGATCATCCTCGGCATCGTCGAACTGGTGCTGGGCGGCGCGCTGGCGTGGCTGCTGACGATCAGCATCACGCGCCCGCTCACACAGGCAGTGGGCATAGCCGAAACGGTGGCGGCGGGCGACCTGAGCTCGGACATCGTGGCCGGAGGCAAGGACGAGACCGGCCAGTTGCTCACTGCGCTCAAGACCATGAACGACAACCTGCTCAATATCGTCAGCCAGGTGCGCGTCGGCACCGACACCATCAGCACGGCGTCGAGCGAAATCGCCAGCGGCAATCTTGATCTCTCGGGCCGCACCGAACAGCAGGCCGGCTCGCTGGAAGAAACCGCTTCCGCGATGGAAGAACTGACCTCGACCGTGAAGCAGAATGCCGACAACGCGCGCCAGGCGAATCAACTTGCGGTGTCCGCCTCCGAAGTCGCGCAACAGGGCGGCGCCGTGGTGAGCGAAGTGGTCGACACGATGGGTTCCATCAATGAATCCTCGCGCAAGATCGTGGACATCATCAGCGTGATCGACGGCATCGCCTTCCAGACCAACATCCTGGCGCTGAACGCTGCGGTGGAAGCCGCACGCGCCGGCGAACAAGGCCGCGGCTTCGCGGTGGTGGCGAGTGAAGTGCGCAGCCTGGCGCAACGCTCCTCGGCAGCGGCGAAGGAAATCAAGACGCTGATCGACGACTCGGTATCCAAGGTCGACGTCGGCAGCAAGCTGGTGCAGCAAGCCGGTGAAACCATGAACGAGGTGGTCGCCAGCGTCAAGCGCGTGACCGACATCGTCGGCGAGATCAGCTCGGCCAGCCAGGAACAAAGCGCCGGCATCAACCAGGTCGGCCAGGCCATCACGCAGATGGATGAATCGACCCAACAGAACGCCGCGCTGGTGGAACAAGCCGCCGCCGCCGCGCAATCGCTGCAGGATCAGGCCGGACGCCTGGCGCAGGTGGTCAGCGTGTTCAAGCTGGATCGATAGCACGCAACGGCGTTGCGCCGGATCTGCGGCCGCAAACGAAAAACCGGTTCGCCTCTTGCGAGGATAAACCGGTTTTTTTACGCCTCCGATGAGAGGCGGGAATCGTTAGAGTTTACAGCACGAACTTGACCATCTCATGCGACGACAGCGCGCGGTAGAGATTGTCGAGCTGCTCGCGGCTGGTGGCGCGCACGGTAACCGTCAGCGACAGGTATTTGCCTTGCGTCGAGGGCCGCATCTCGACCTTGCCGGCATGGAAGGTCGGGTCGTGTTCGGTCACCATGTTGATGATGATGTCGGTGAATTCATCGTGCATGACGCCGACGACTTTGATGGGAAAATCGCTGGGATATTCGATCAGCGATTCTTCCGCGGGAATCACGGGCATGGCGGGAATGGCTGGTTCAATGGGATCAGCAGGGTCGTTGGGCAATGACATGGCGGTATGTTGAAAACTTGTATGGGATCCGCCTATTTTACGCCAGTCGCCGCGCTCCTGCGCATGTCTTGCCGGGCGACAAGACATGCGTTCGTTCCGGACGCAGCGATTGTCAGAGCGATGATCAGAGCGCTGCCTTGGCCGCCTGGTAGGCCGCGTACAGCTTGCCGAACACCGGACCCGGCTTGCCGTCGCCGACGCGCTGGTCGTCGATGGCGACCACCGGCAAGACTTCCTTGGTCGCCGACGACAGCAGCACTTCATCGGCGCCGAAAACTTCTTCGCGCGTGATGCGGCGCGCTTCGAACACGATACCCTGCGACTTGCACAGCTCTTCGATCAGGCCGTAACGAATGCCTTCGAGGATCAGGTTGTCCTTGGGCGGCGCCGACAGCTTGCCGTCCTTGACGATCCAGACGTTGGACGACGAGGCTTCGCTGAGGAAGCCGTCGCGGAACTGGATCGCTTCGGTGACTTCGTGCTCGGCGGCATATTGGGCCGCCAGTACATTGCCCAGCAGCGAGGTCGACTTGATCTGGCAATTGAGCCAGCGCTTGTCTTCGAGCGTGACGCAAGCCACGCCTTTGGCGCGGACTTCGGCCGAAGGCACCGCCAGCGGGCTGGTCATCATGAACACCGTCGGCGTCACCGGATCCTTCGGGAACGCGTGGCCGCGCTTGGCGACGCCGCGCGTGACCTGGATATAGACGATCTGGTCATTGAGATCGTTGGCCTGCACCACGCGGTCGATCAGCGCCAGCCATTCGGCTTCGTTATGCGGATTGGTAATACCGATGGTGCCGAGGCTGCGGAACAGGCGCGCAATGTGATGCGTGCCGCGGAACGGCTTGCGGCCGTACATCGGGATCACTTCATACACGCCGTCGCCAAAGATGAAGCCGCGATCCAGCACGGGGATGCGGGCTTCGGAGAGCGGCGTCATGTCGCCGTTGAGGTACACGATGGGGTCGTTCATGGCAGGTCTTCTTAGGGAGGTTCAGAGGGAGATGGATAGCGGAATGGAGACATTCTTGCACAGACCCGCGCAGGCCGTTATGCAAAGTCGGCATCGGGCGATGCCGCTCACCGGCGTCGCCCGGGACCGTTCAATGGTCACAGCGGCTGGATGCTCAGACTGCTGACGTTGCTGTCCGCGTCCTTGCGGGAGAAATGCCAGCGCTGCCGGTGATAGCGCGCCACGGTCTCGCGATGGGCGATGCTGACCACGGCGGCATCGGGCAGCTCTTCCTGCAACAGCGCGTACAAGGCTTCTTCGGTTTCGCCGTCCATGGCGCTGCTGGCTTCATCGAGGAAGACCATCTCCGGCCGCGTGAGGAACACGCGTGCAAACGCCAGGCGTTGCTGCTCGCCCGGCGACAGGCGATTGCCCCAGTTGTTGTAGACGTCGAGCTGATCCTTGAGATGCGGCAGGCGGCACAGGTCGAGATAGTGACGGATCGCGAGGTCGGTGTAGGCGTCCTCGTCGGCCGGATAGGCCAGCACCGAGCGCAGCGTACCGATCGGCAGGTAACTCGCTTGCGGCACGAACATCAGCCTGGCCTTGTGCGGGATCTGAATGTCGCCGCCGCCGTAGGGCCAGATGCCGGCGATGGCGCGGAACAGCGTCGACTTGCCGCAGCCGGAGGGACCGCTGACCAGGATGCGCTCGCCGGGATGGATCGCACCGCTGATGCCCTGATCGCCGCCGATCAGCGTGCGGCCGTCAGGCAGCGCGAGGTTCAGTTTGTCGAACAGGATGGCGCCGACATTGTTGCGTTCCACCGAGATGCTGGCGGGTTGCTTCTGCGCCAGTTCCACCGCGAGATTGAAGCCGGCCAGACGGTTGATGCTGGCCTTCCAGTCGGCCAGCGTGGTGAAGGCGTTGATGAACCACGACAAGGCGTCCTGCACCTGGCCGAAGGCGCTGCTGAGCTGCATCAGCACGCCCAGCGACATGGCGCCGGAGAAATAGCGCGGCGCCGCCACCAGCAACGGAAAAATGATCGCAAACTGGCCGTAGAAATTGGTCGCGATGTTGAGGCTCTTGGTGGTGCGCATGATGGCCCACCAGTTTTGGCGGATGTCTTCGAAGCGCAGGTTGAGTTCGCCGCGTTCGCGCCGCTCGCCGCGATACAGGGCGATGGCTTCGGCATGTTCACGAATCCGGATCAGGCCGAAACGGTAGTTCGCCTCGAAGCGCTCCTGGTTGTAGCTCTGCACCACCAGCGGCTTGCCGATCCACCAGATGATCCATGAACCGACGCCGGCATAGGCGATGGCGAACCACACCATGTAGCCGGGGATGACCCAATCGCGCTGCATGAACGCAAACGAGATCGGACCACTGATGGCCCACAGGATGCCAACGAAGGACACCAGCGTCACCAGGCTGGAGATGAAACCCAGCACCAGGCTGATGGTGTTCGAGGTCAGCGAACGCAAGTCCTCGGCGATACGCTGGTCCGGGTTGTCGGCGATGCGGCCCTGCTCCATGCGGTAGTAGGCGTGATGCTCGAGCCACTTGCCCATGTACTTTTCGGTCATCCAGGTGCGCCAGCGGATCTGCAGCGACTGCGTCAGGTAGATGCGCGCGGTGGCGACCACGATGTAGGCAAAGGCCAGGTAGCTGAACTGCCACAGCAGGCCTTTGAAGGCGACGTAATCCTTGTTCTGCATGGAATCGTACATGGTGCGATTCCAGTCGGTGATGAGTACGTTGATGTAGACCATGACCAGCACCAGCGCGATGATCACCGCCAGCAATCCCCACGCCTTCCCTCGTTCTTCCGAGACCCAGTATGGTTTGATGAGTCGCCAGACGGCGTGGCGGTCAAAGGCGTTGTCGGTGGATTTTTTCTTGTTGGCTGTCATGGATTTTCCGGAGTCTGTGCAAGATCATCTGCGATGATAAGCAATCCGGCCGTTTTCGGCTGCGGAATAAATGCAACCAAGTGCAACCACGCGCCCGCCGGCGGCGCCCGTCAGGCTTCAGCAAGCTACCCGCCCTGTTTTGGTGAACGGGTTAGAATCTCTGTTCTTCGCCGCACCGATTCCATCGCATGAATTGTTTCATGCACACCTCGGTGCCGAACGTGCTCACGATCTGTAGCGAGAGGCCGTCAGCCGGTGTCGGACGGAGCGGAGGAACCGGAATGTACTTGAGTACATGAGGATTCCGAGCACCGCCCGACGCCGGATCACGGCCTCGCAGTAAGATCGTGAGCACGTTCCGGCGACACTCTGGAGATTGCATGCTTGCATGGTTTGAAAAACTGGTTCACCCCTACCCCGACAACGTCATCAAGCCGCCGCCGCGCGGTTTCACCGCCTTCATCTGGGCCTGTACCAAGGGTCTGCGCCGCTATATCGTGGCGATGACCGCATTGACCGCGATCATCGGCGCGTTCGAAGCGCTGCTGTTTGCGATGATGGGCCGTATCGTCGACTGGCTCAGCCATATCGAGCCGTCGCAACTGTGGACGCAGGAGCGCGGCAGCCTGATCTGGCTGGCGGTGGTGCTGGCCGGCAGTCCGCTGCTCATCGCGCTGCAGACCTTCTTCAAGCACCAGACCCTGGCGGGCGCATTCCCGATGATGCTGCGCTGGAAATTCCACCGCCTGATGCTCAACCAGAGCATGAGCTTTTATCAGGACGAGTTCGCCGGCCGCGTCGCCGCCAAGGTGATGCAGACCGCGCTCGCGGTGCGCGACGTGTGCATGATCATGGGCGACATCCTGGTGTTCGTGATGATCTATTTCGTCACCATGGCGGCCGTGGTCGGCGGCTTCGACCTGTGGATGCTGGCACCCTTCTTCGGCTGGCTGGTGCTGTACATGGCGGCGCTGCGCTACTTCGTGCCGCGCCTGTCGAAAGTGGCGCGCAACCAGGCCGACGCGCGCTCGCTGATGACCGGACGCATCACCGATGCCTATACCAACATCGCCACCGTCAAGCTGTTCTCGCACGCCGGTCGCGAGGCCGGTTATGCACGCAGCGCGATGCAGGATTTCTTGGTCACGGTGAATCGCCAGATGCGTCTGGTCAGCGGTTTTGAAATCGTCAATCACTCGCTCAACATGGTGCTGATCCTGTCGACCGCAGGCGTGGCGCTGTGGCTCTGGACGCAAGGCCAGGTCGGCATCGGCGCGGTCGCCGCAGCCACGGCGATGGCGCTGCGCCTGAACGGCATCGCGCATTGGGTGATGTGGGAAATGGCTGCGCTGTTCGAACACGTCGGCACCGTGCAGGACGGCATCAACACGCTGTCGCGCGCGCATGAGGTCAAGGATTTGCCGGATGCGCAGCCATTGGATGTCAGCCGCGGCGAACTGGTCTTCGACAACGTCAGCTTCGCCTACGGCGCCACCGGACCCGATGCGCGCCAGGTAATCGACAAGCTCAACCTGCACATCCGTCCCGGTGAAAAGATCGGCCTGGTGGGCCGTTCCGGCGCCGGCAAGTCGACCATCGTCAACCTGCTGCTGCGCTTCTACGATGTCGAGCAAGGCCGCGTGCTGATCGATGGCCAGGACATCGCGCACGTCACGCAGGACAGCCTGCGCGCGCAAGTCGGCATGGTCACTCAAGACACCTCGCTGCTGCATCGCTCGGTGCGCGACAACATCCTGTACGGCCGTCCCGACGCTGGCGACGACGACATGATCGCCGCCGCGCGCCGCGCCGAAGCACACGAATTCATCGGCAATCTGGCCGATGCGCACGGCCGCCGCGGCTACGATGCCCACGTCGGCGAACGCGGCGTGAAACTGTCCGGCGGTCAGCGCCAGCGCATCGCGATTGCGCGCGTGATGCTCAAGGACGCGCCCATCCTGTTGCTGGACGAAGCCACCAGTGCGCTCGACTCGGAAGTGGAAGCGGCCATCCAGGAGAGCCTGTATCGCCTCATGGAAGGCAAGACCGTGGTCGCCATCGCCCATCGCCTGTCGACCATTGCCGCGATGGATCGCCTGATCGTGCTCGACCAGGGCCGCATCGTCGAGCAAGGCAGTCACCAGGAACTGCTGGCGCACAACGGTTTGTATGCGCGCCTGTGGTCGCATCAGAGCGGCGGATTCCTGGGCGAGGAAGCGTGACGCCGTTGCTCACGCGCGACCGTCAGACGTAGTAGCTGTCGTCCAGCAGCATGTCCTCGAAGAAGGCGCCGTAGCGTCCTTCCGGGTGGCGCAAATGGATCTCCAGAATCCAGCGCATCGCCGACGGCACGCCGTCGAACTCCGCCAGCGATCCGGTATGGATTGCCGCGTGCGGGAAGTCCGATACGCGATGGCCGGGCAAGTCGAAATTGAGCTCCCAGCCGCGCTTGCGCGCTTCGCTATCGGCGAAGGCGTACAACGCTTCTCCGCTCAGTCCCTGCTCGCTCCACGCGCGTCGCGCGGCGTGAAACACGGCTTCCGCATCCCGTGCGCAGCGCGCGTATTTTTCATGATTTCCGATCACGAACGCGGCGCCGCCGTCGCCTTCCCAGGCGCCGTGGCGCGGCGCGATGTCGATGAAGAAGATGTCGTCCTGCTGCAGCACCACGCCCGGTTCGGATGCCTGGCGCATCGGCTTGATGGTGTTGCGGCCGAAGCGCACGCGCGTCGGATGCCAGCTCAGCGTCAGGCCGGCGTCGAGGAGGACTTGTTTGGCCATGGCGACGGCGTCTTCTTCCACCATGCCGGGCTGCACGCGCGACGCGATGTCGCGAATCGCCTGGCGCGTCTTGCCGCGCGCGGCCAGCATGCCCTCCACGGAAAAGGCGGGACCGACGCGCTCGGCGTTCGTGGCATCGGTGGCATCGGTGGCATCCGTGGCGGCGGTGATCGCGGCGGTGATTGTAGTGGTGTTCATGATGTTCTCCGGAATGAGGATCGCGGAAAGCGCGACATGCGCTTCCGCTACGGAGAAAATTATCGGCGGCGCTGCGATCTAATGACAGCGCGGCAAGGCGGCGTTGACAGCCATGCTGCGGCGTTTTCCTGCCAAGGCCTTGCCTGGGTTCTGCTGCCCGGCCCGGACGGCGCTATGATGGCGTCTATCGTTCCACTGCCGATTGCCGCCATGCCTACTGTCGCCCTGCTGGTATTCCCCGGAGTCCAGGCGCTCGACGTCTCCGGTCCGCTCGACGTGTTCGCCGAGGCCAACCGTTTCCTGCTGCCGCAACAGCATTACCGTCTCAGCGTCATCGGAAGCACACGCGACACCGTCGCCTGCTCCAACGGCATGCAGATCGTGCCGCACCTGCACTACAGCGAAGCGCGCGAAGACTACGACCTGCTGCTCGCGGCCGGCGGCCCCGGCTTGCCGCAGCAGGAACGCGACGCCGCGCTGAGCGACTGGCTGGCCGATGCCGCGCAACGCGCCGGCCGCCATGGCTCGATCTGCAACGGCGCGTTCTTGCTGGCGCGCGCAGGACTGCTCAGGGGCAAACGCGTGACCACGCATTGGAATGACGCCGCTGCATTGGCGCGCGATTTTCCCGAGCTTGAAGTCGACGCCGATCGCATCTATCTGTGCGACGGCAAACTGGTGACGTCGGCGGGAGTCACCGCCGGCATCGATTTGTCGCTGGCGTTGCTGGCCGAAGACGCCGGCCAGGAAGTCGCCCTCAACGTCGCCAAGCGGCTGGTGGTATTCATGCAGCGCAGCGGCGGACAATCGCAGTTCAGTCCTTACCTCACTCCGTATGCGGAAGAGACCTCACTGGTCGGCCAGGTGCAACATTACGTGCGCGAGCATCTGCAGGAAAAGCTCAGCGTCGCACTGTTGGCCAAGCTGGTGTCGAGCAGTCCGCGCAATTTCGCGCGCGTGTTTGCACGCGATGCACGCATGACGCCGGCGGAGTTCATCGAAAGTGCGCGCGTCGATGCGGCGCGCGCAATGCTGGAGAGATCGGGAAGTTCGGCGGCGCCCTTGAAGACGGTCGCTTATCGTTGCGGCTTCCGCGACGCCGGCCATATGCGCGTGGTGTTCCTGCGCCGGCTCGGCATCAGTGCGCAACAGTATCGGGATAATTTTTTTGCGGGCGCCGATGCGGCGTGATCAAAGCCGGGATCAGCTATCCGGCGCGACTTCACCGGCGGACCATTCCGGACTGTAGCCGCCCAGAGTCGGGTGGTACATTTCATCGCCGCTGTGCTGGGTGAATTCGACGTTGAGACGGTCTTCGCGCAGGCCCAGCACCTCGATGCAATCGCGGCACAATGCCTTGGCGACTTCCATGCGCAACTCGGGCGTGCGGCCGCGGCGGATGTCGCACATCAGCACCGATACCGGCTCCACTTCGCCGCCGTCGACCGTGCGCCAGACACTGCCTGCGCCGCACTCGCGGATCACGATGCTGATGCGGCGGATATCGACGCTCATCATGTCGGCATAGGTCTGCGCCATGCGCGCAGCGAGCTGCTTTTTCTGCTGCGCGGGATAGCTGTCGTTGACGTCGAGTTGCAGGTAAGGCATGGCGCATTCCTTTCATTGCGGCTGCATTTGCATCTGCGGTTGCAGCCGCCGAAACTCACGGTTTACTGTTCGACCGCTTCGCCGCGCAGGCGGGCAATCACGCCGTCGAGTGCATCGAGGTCGGAGAAATTGATGATCAGCTGACCGCGATTCTTGGCGCCGGTCTTGATCGATACCTGCGTCGCCAGGATGTCGGACAATTCTTCTTCCAGGCGGGCGATGTCGCGCGATTTTTCCTTGCCCCCGTCGCGCGGCTTGTTCGATGCGGCTTGCTCGGCAGTGGTGCGCACCACCAGCTTCTCGGCTTCACGCACCGACATGCGCTTGGCGACGATCTGGTTCGCCAGCGTGATCTGCGTGGCGGAATCCACCGCCAGCAAGGCGCGGGCGTGGCCCATGTCGATATCGCCGGCCATGAGCATGGTCTGCACCGGCTTGGCCAGGTTCAGCAAGCGCAACAGGTTCGACACCGCGCTGCGCGAGCGGCCGACCGCGACTGCCGCCTGTTCATGCGTGAAGTTGAAATCGGTGATCAGGCGGTGGATACCCTGGGCTTCTTCCAGCGGATTGAGATCCTCGCGCTGCATGTTTTCGATCAGCGCCATCGCGGCGGTGGTCTGGTCGTCGACGTTCTTCACCAGCACCGGCACTTCGGTCAGGCCGGCGATCTTGGCAGCGCGGAAGCGGCGTTCGCCGGCGATGATCTCGTAGATGTCCTTGCCGTTCTTCTGGCCGATGGCGCGGATCAGGATCGGTTGCAGCAGGCCCTGCTCCTTGATCGAGGCGGCCAGCTCATTGAGTGCGCCTTCGTCCATGCGGCTGCGCGGCTGATACTTGCCGGCCTGCAGATCCGTGACCGGCATCACCGATGGCGAACCTGCGACCACCGGCACGTCTTCGGTGATATCGGAAGACCCGCCGAGAAGTGCGTCGAGACCGCGGCCGAGGCCTTTTGATTTTTTGGTTGCCATCTTTTACCTACCTGTTTCTGAATTGCTGATTACTGAAATTGTTTATATCGTTTAGTGCATTTCAAGACTTCGGATCTACTTTTACAGCGTCTTGATGCGCTCGACCATTTCGGCGCCAAAGGCGATGTACGCCTGCGCGCCTTTCGACGCGGCGTCGAAGTTCACGCCCGGCATGCCGTACGACGGCGCTTCGGCCAGACGGACATTGCGCGGAATGACCGTCTTGAAAACCTTGTCGCCAAAATGCTGCTCGAGCTGTTCGGACACCTGCTGCGACAACGTCATGCGCGGGTCGAACATCACGCGCAGCAAGCCGATGATCTTGAGATCGGGATTGAGCTTGGCGTGCACTTTCTTGATGGTGTTGACGAGGTCGGACAAACCTTCCAGCGCATAGTATTCGCACTGCATCGGAATCACCACGCCATGTGCCGAGCACAGGCCGTTGAGCGTCAGCAGCGACAGCGCCGGCGGACAATCGATGAGGATGAAATCGTAGTCGTCGGCGACGGCGGCGAAGGCGTCTTTTAGGCGCTTCTCGCGATTCTCGAGCTCGACCATTTCGACTTCGGCGCCGGCCAGTTCGCGATTGGCCGGCAGCACGTCAAAGTTGCCGCTTTCGGAACGCTTGCGCACGCTCTTGATGTCGGACATGCCGAGCAGCACTTCGTAGATCGAACCTTGCAACTCGGCCTTGTTGATGCCGGAGCCCATGGTGGCGTTGCCCTGCGGATCGAGGTCGGCGAGCAGCACGCGCTGATTGTGCTGCGCCAGGCCGGCGGCGAGATTGACTGCTGTGGTGGTTTTGCCGACACCGCCTTTTTGATTCGCAACGCAAAAGATTTTAGCCATAGGTTCTTCTAGTTAGTGTTCCGTTGGGATTACAGTGAATCTTCAGTTTCTATCCGGGTTATCTTCAGTGCCGGGTCAATGCGTGCCCAGCTTGATGCCGAAGCCGATCAGGAAGACACCGGCCGCGCGCGACGCCAGCGCAGCGATCTTGCGGTTGCGCGCGAGACGTTTCGCCGCGGCGTTGCCGGCCAGGACCAGCAGACTGCCATAAATCAGCGTGCAGGTGCAAATCACCGTGCCCATGATCAGGAACGTGACGGCGCCCTTTTGCGTGGCCGGGTCGATGAACAGCGGGAAGAAGGCCATGTAGAACACGATGGCCTTCGGGTTCATCAGCGTCACGAAGAAGCCGCGGCGGAAATCTTCCATGTCCGAGAATGGCACCACCGACGATCCGCCCTCTTCCTTTGCAAACAGCAGGCGCCCACCGAGGTAGGCGAGATATGCCGCACCCACATACTGCATGCCCTTGAACAGCAAGGGATTCGCGTGCAACAGCGCCGCCACGCCGATCGCCGCGAGAAACATCAGCACGATGTCGCCCAGCATCAGGCCGGCGATCGCCGCAAAACCGCCGCGCAAGCCGTGCTTGGCCGAGCAGGTCAGCACGCAGAAAGTACCGGGACCGGGCAACATCAGGAACACGACCGTGGCGGCGATCAGTTGCCAGACATCGGTAATGCCAATCGTGTGAAACAGTGCTTGCATGGCGTCTCCTTGATTGGGATATCGGTCGGAATTATTCTTGCGGCGTCTTGACCAGCTTGGAGGTATCGAAGCCTTGCTTGGTGGCGTTGTTGACGGCGGCTTCATATTCCGCGGTCGACAGCACCGGCTTGCGCGCCAGGATCCACAGGTAATCGCGCGACGGCGTGCCGACGGTCGCAACCGAGTAGTCGGCATCCAGATCGATCACCCAGTAGTCCCCCCACACCAGCGGGAACCATGCCAGCCAGGCCGGCGCAAAACGCACCTGCAGTCTGGCGTTATGACTGCCTTCGATGACGCGCGCCTGGCCGTCGGCCTGGTCCAGCACGCCGCCCTCGACTTTGCAGCGGTTGATGACGTCAATGTCGCCGTCGCTGCGCGCGCGATATTCGGCGGTCACGTTGGCGATGCACTTCTTCTGGAAGCTGTTGGGGAAGCGGGCGATTTCGTACCATTTGCCGACGTAGCGCTTCAGGTCGACCGAAGGCACGGTGACGACTTCCTGCGCTTGCGCGGGCGCCGGCGCTATGGCCGACAGGAGTGCGGCGGCGATGGCGAAGCCCGAGAGTGCGCGGGTGACGGGTAGGCAATTCATTCAAGACCTTTCGATAAAGATCAGATGACGTTCTGCATCCAGTCCAGGCACATGCAGGGCCTGGGTCTTTTCCACTTTCCATCCATCCGGCAGGCGCGCGATTTCTTCCTGCGGCATCACGCCCTTCATGGCGATATAACGGCCGCCCGGTTGCAGCAGATGGTTCGACCAGTTGATGAAATCGTTGAGTTCCGCAAAGGCGCGCGAAGTGATGACGTCGAACAGTTGCTCGACCTGCAACTGCTCGACGCGCGCGGTGTAGACCGAAACATTGCTTAATTGCAACTCTGCCTTGGCCTGCGTGAGGAATGCCGTTTTTTTATGCACGGTATCGATCATCGACACCTTCATCGCCGGACGCGCTTCGGCCGCCCAGATGGCCAGCACGATGCCCGGCAAACCGCCGCCTGCACCGACGTCCAACACATTGTCGGCTTGCGCGAAAGCCGTCACGGCAGCCAGGGAATCGAGCAGGTGATGCGTCATCATCTGCGCCGGATCGCGCAACGCGGTCAGGTTGTAGGTGCGGTTCCACTTGGCCATCAGGGCCAGGTAAGCCAACAGCTTCTTGTGCTGGCCGGCGCTCAGCGTCAGGCCGAGCGCTTGGGCGCCGGCGGTGAGTGTGTCGCCCAATTGCAGGTCGGTAGTCGTGGTGTTCAAGATGCTCAGGCCGCTTCGTTGTGGTTGTCGGACACGGCGACGTTCTTCAGGCCGCCTTTTTTCAGGTGGACCAGCAGCAGGGACAAGGCCGCCGGCGTCACGCCGGAAATGCGCGAAGCCTGGCCCAGGGTTTCCGGCTTGTGCTTGTTGAGCTTCTGGCGCACTTCGATCGACAGCGCCTGGACGTCCATGTAATCGAGGTCGGCCGGCAGCTTGAGGCTTTCGTTGTGTTCCTGGCGTCCGATTTCCTTGGCCTGGCGATCGATGTAGCCGGCGTACTTGATCTGGATCTCGATCTGTTCGCGCACCGGGTCATCGCTGACGCCCGGACCCGCCAGCGCCTGGCCGTCGGCGCCGGTCAGCGTCATCAGGCTGTCGTAGGTTACGTTCGGACGGCGCAGCAGATCGACCAGGTTGTATTCGCGCTCGATGGCTTTGCCCAGCACGCGCTCGGCTTCGGCGTCGGCGAGGATGCGCGGGTTGACCCAGGTGGATTTGAGGCGCTCCATTTCACGTGCAACAGCTTCGCGCTTCTTGTCGAACATTTCCCATTGGGCGTCGCCGACGCAACCGAGCTGGCGGCCGATTTCGGTCAGGCGCAGGTCGGCGTTGTCTTCGCGCAGGCTCAGGCGATATTCGGCGCGGCTGGTGAACATACGATACGGCTCCTGCACGCCCTGGGTAATCAGGTCGTCGACCAGCACGCCGAGGTAAGCCTCGTCACGGCGCGGCGTCCAGGACTCGCGGCCCTGTGTTTGCAGCGCGGCGTTGAGACCGGCCAGCATGCCTTGGGCTGCCGCTTCTTCGTAACCGGTGGTGCCGTTGATCTGGCCGGCGAAGAACAAGCCCTGGATTTGCCGCGTTTCCAGCGAAGATTTCAGGCCGCGCGGATCGAAGTAGTCGTACTCGATGGCGTAGCCCGGGCGCAGGATGTGGGCGTTTTCCATGCCGCGCATCGAACGCACCAGCGCCAGCTGTACGTCGAACGGCAGGCTGGTGGAGATCCCGTTGGGGTAGAACTCGTTGGTTGTCAGGCCTTCCGGCTCCAGGTAAATCTGGTGCGAATCCTTGCCGGCGAAGCGGTGGATCTTGTCTTCGATCGACGGGCAATAACGCGGACCGACTCCTTCGATCACGCCGGTGTACATCGGGCTGCGGTCGAGACCGGCACGGATGATGTCGTGGGTCTGGGTGTTGGTATGGGTAATCCAGCATGGCATTTGTTGCGGATGCATGCCGACATTGCCCATGACCGAGAATACCGGGATGGGATCGAGGTCACCGGGCTGCTCTTCCAGGACTGAAAAGTCGATGCTGCGGCCGTCGATGCGCGGTGGTGTACCGGTTTTCAGGCGGCCTTGCGGCAGCTTGAGTTCTTTCAGGCGCGCCGACAGCGAGATCGCCGGCGGGTCGCCGGCGCGGCCGGCGGAGTAATTATTGAGGCCGACGTGGATCTTCCCGTCGAGGAAAGTACCCGCTGTCAGCACCACCGCCCTGCCCGCAAAGCGGATCCCGGCCTGGGTCACGGCGCCGATTACGCGGTCGCCTTCGACCATCAGGTCGTCCACCGCCTGCTGGAACAGCCACAGATTGGGCTGGTTTTCCAGGCGCGAACGAATCGCCTGCTTGTACAGGATGCGGTCGGCCTGGGCGCGCGTGGCGCGTACGGCAGGACCTTTGGAGGAATTCAGGATGCGGAACTGGATACCCGCCTCGTCCGTCGCAATCGCCATCGCCCCGCCCATGGCGTCGACTTCCTTGACCAGGTGGCCCTTGCCGATGCCGCCAATGGAAGGATTGCACGACATCTGACCGAGGGTCTCGATGTTGTGGGTCAGCAGCAAAGTCGTTTGCCCCATGCGGGCGGATGCCAATGCAGCTTCGGTACCGGCGTGACCGCCGCCGACGACAATGACATCAAAGTGTGTGGGAAATAGCATAATGCGCCTCGTGGAGACGGTGAACAGAGGCGAGATTATAAAGTCTTTTTGGACAGGTATCAGGCCCTACCCCAGTTATTCCCTTTTTATTCACGTTTTTTGTTTCACGTGAAACAGTTTGAAAAAAATGAACGTCTACCGACAAGCGATGGACAAATAAAAAGAGAAGCCTTGGCCTCCCTTTTTAACTACATCAATATCCTCCGGCGATTGTTCCACGTGAAACAATCGCCGGAATCTATGCGGCTCTCATTTTAGAAATGCGTCGTAGCCGGTCTTCAAAATCAGCGCGCCCACCACGAACAAGAAGAGTTTGCGGACGAAGCTGCTGCCGTGCTTCATCGCCAAGCGCGTACCGACCAAGGAACCGCCGATATTGAACACCGCCATCAACAGACCCAACTGCCAGATCACGTGGCCGCTATACGAGAACCAGAGCAGCGCCGCCAGATTGGTCGCAATGTTCACCACCTTGGACACCGCCGAGGCACGCAGGAAATCATAGCCAAAGATCCGGACGAAAAGGAATACAAAGAAGCTGCCGGTACCCGGTCCGAACAAGCCGTCGTAGAACCCTACCCCGGCACCAACCAGAACAGCGTAGAGTTTTTCCTTGCTCCCGGACAATAACGGCGCATGGTGCTGACCGAAGTCTTTCTTCTTCAGGGTATAGATCGCCACCGCTAGCAAGACAAACGGCAAAGCCTTACGCATCATATCGGTCGGCACATGCGTAACAAGGTAGGCACCGGAAAAGGACAAGGCAAATGCGGCCAACGCCGCAGGCGCCGCCGCCGCCCAATGGATGCGAACCTTACGGGCGAAATTGATCGCAGCGGCACTGGTGCCCATGACGCCGGCCACCTTGTTGGTGCCGAGCAGCGTCGCCGGCGCGACATTGGGAAAAACCGAGAACAAGGTCGGAATCAGCACCAGGCCGCCGCCGCCGACCACCGCATCAACCAGGCCGGCGACGAAGGCGCCGAGACAGAGAATCAAATAATTGGAAAAGAGAGCAGGAAAAAGGTCAGCCATAACGACCTGTCTGCGTGAAGATACTGCGCGGGAAAAACAACGACATCGAGGGCTTTCGGTAAATGGGGAAGGAAGTGCTTGTCGGCTCAGCCTGACATCCAGAGCCGCGAAGCGAGCCGACGGCACTGTCAGAGCGACAAGCATTTTACTCCTGTGACCCGTGCTTCTCCACTCCCATGAGGTAGCCGACAGCATGTCGCGGCGAACGTTACTTGCGCACACGATCCATCAAGACGCTGCGCCAGCTTGGACAGTGAAGTCCCGAAACGATAGGATTTCCCCGACGGCAGGTACTGTGTGCATTCGGGAACGCCATCTCAAGATCGGCGGTGGAATAGACAATATCCACACCGCGCGAAAAATTAACTATTTGATAACTATCGCCAACGTGGTGGTTTTACCCGAGCCGGCAACCGCCTCGATCATGACGATCTGGGCGGAACACCGCGACACTTCAAAATCCCAATTTGCTCGTCGGTCTGGGGCACTGCCCTTCAATTCTCCGGAATACAATTGCTGCATTATTGCGCGGAGTGACACGCTACAAGCAAACCGACCGGCGTGAAATGAAAACTGCCGCCGGACAGTCTGAACTGTGCAGCGGCAGTGATTGCCTTCTTGCCGTCGACGAACGCCTCCGACTCATTGCGAGGTGTAACCCCCATCGATCGGCAAGCTCACACCACTGATCATCGCCGCAGCATCGCTCAACAGGAACAGGATGGGCGCCGCCACATCTTCGGGTGCAGCGAACTTGCGTAAAGGAATGGCTTCCAGAACCCGCCGGTTTTTCTCAGGATCGGCCCAGGCCTGCAATGCCATCGGCGTCAGCGTTACCGTAGGATTGACACTGTTGACGCGGATTCTGTGCGGACCGAGTTCTGCACACATGACGCGCGTGATGGCATCCATCGCCGCCTTCGATGCGCAATAGGCGAGATGATCGTCCAACGCAACCAGGGCCGCCTGACTGGAAACATTGACGATACTGCCGCTGCGCCCTTCCCTGATCATGGTCGCCGCGACATGCCGCGACATCATGGCTGTACCGCGAGCATTAACCTGCATCACCCGATCGAAATTTTCGGAGGTCAATGCTAGCGAATTTTCCAGCACCGATATGCCGGAGCAATTAACCAGGCCGTCGATACCTCGGACATCCTGCAACGCCACTTCCATTGCCCGGTCATCGGCGATGTCCAGCACCAGCGTTTCACAGCCGATCTCCTCCTTCAGCAACGCCAGTTTGTCTTTTTGCCGACCTACCGCAACAACGGCAGCGCCGCATGACCGCAACAGCCTTGCCGTGACTTCACCAATGCCACTGGTGGCGCCCGTGACAACATATTTTCTTTTTGCAACATCAAAGAGCATGATTATTCCTTAAGGAAATGGCAAATGATCAGCACGCATGCAATTGATGCATCGCTGATTTCAGACTTGGATATAGCCCGCGATATTGCGCAAAAATATGCTGGTAGCGCCGGCTGGCTGCGATATCCGGCGTCGTTCTCAAGCGCAGCCGTGCCCACCCCTTTTCGACCTGAGACGTATCGATCAGACCCACGCCGAAAGCCGCCAGCAACGCTGCTCCCAATGCCGCTTCGACATTGTCGTCGATGGTATAGACCGGATAACCTGTGACGTCTGCAATGATCTGCATCCACAAATTGGAATGGCTGGCGCCTCCGACTACCACCAGCCGTTCATCGAGGAACTGTGCACCGCAGGCGCCAGCGTCGATGTTGTGCTTGAGCGCGAATGCCACACCTTCCAGCACGGCGCGATATAAATGCGCACGCCGATGATATAGACTCAGTCCAACAAAAGCGCCACTGGCCTTGGCATCCCAGATCGGGCCGCGCTCGCCCATCAGATAGGGCAAGAACACGATACCCTCAGCGCCCGGCGCAATCGCAGCGGCGTCCCGCTCCAACAGAAAATGCGGATCGACATCGCTGCGTAACGCCTCCGTCATTTCAGCCTGGCAGAATTGCTCCAAAAACCAGCTCACTGCTGCACCCGCCGTAATCGCGCCGCCAAAAATGTAGAGATCCTGCAAACCGTTGTACACGTGCGGCATGCTGATCAGACCGTGACCGGCGTCGACTTGCTGGTTGATATAGCCCCAGCACATGCTGGTGCCGATCATCGCCACATGATTGCCGGCCTTGGTGACGCCGGCAGCAAACGTCGCCATCGCAGCATCTACGCCGCCCGCAATCACTGGCGTGCCTGCGGCAAGACCCAACGCCATCGCCTGCGACGGCAACAACGGGCCAACCACATCGCTGCTGGCGATCAGCCGCTCAGGCATCAGCATCGGCGGAATGCCCAGCATTGCCATCGCCTCCGTTGACCAGCAACGCTGCGTAATGTCGTACACCCCGCCGATGTTGCCCGCCGAGCTGTGGTCCACCGCCAATTCGCCAGTCAGCAAATAATTGACATAACTGTTCGGCGGCAGAAAATAACGTGTTTTCGCCCATACTTCTGGGCGCCGGTTCTTCAGCCACAGCATCTTGGTGTAGCCGTAGTAGCTGTCGACGCCGTTACCTGTCAACACCGCCAGCCGCTCCAGATCGACATGCCGTCGCACCCACTTGACCTCGTCGTCGGCGCGCCGATCCATCCAGATCAGGCAGGGATGCAAAGGCCGCATCTCCGCATCCACCGGAATGCCCGAACCGCCATACAGACTGCTGACGCACAACGCGCGAATGGCAGTCGCCGAAATACCGGCGGCGGCGGCTTGCGCCACGCAATGCCGGATGCAATCGCTGACTGCCTGAAACCAGACATCCGGCCATTGCTCGGCCCACATCGGTTGCGGCGTTTCCACGGCATAAGCCCGGGTATGTTGAGCGACGATCCTGCCGTCCGTTGCGTCTATGCACAGAGCCTTGGTACTTTGCGTCCCGATGTCGACGCCAATCACATAATGCATATGGCCCGGCGTCCTAGCAATCGTTGACGGCCGGCTTGAGTAGCACCTTGATGGACGCCACCGAATTCGCCAAGGCGAAAGCCTCTTCCCATTTTTCCAGCGGGAAGCTGTGAGTGACGATCCCCTTTGACGTCACCAGCCCGCGTGCCAGCAGATCAATCGCTACGGGATAGCAATAAGGACCGAGATGCGCGCCACGCACATCGAGCTCCTTGCGGTCGCCGATGATGGACCAGTCCGCGCTGGTTTCCTTCCCGAACACGCTAAACTCCACGAAGCGCCCCAAGCGGCGGATCAGTTGCAGCCCTTGGGTTACGCCTGCGGGCACGCCGGTGGTCTCGATATAGACATCGCAGCCATAACCTCCGGTCAATCCCTTGATCACCGCCAAAGCGTCTTCCTTGGTCGGATCGATGACCACATCGGCGCCGAATTCGCGCGCCAGCGCCAGTCGTTCCGGCACCAGATCGACGACCACCAGTTTCTTCGGCGTCTTCAGTTTCGCCACTTGGGTCATCATCAGTCCCAGCGGACCCGCTCCGGCGATCACCACCACATCGTCGAGCTGAATGTCGCCGCGATTGACGGTATGAATGGCGCAGGACAACGGTTCGATGATTGCCGCGTCTTCCAACGGCATGTCCATCGGGATCTTGTGCACCACCGCGTTCGACGGCAAGCGCATGTATTCCGCCATGCCTCCATCGGCGACTTCTCGCTGGAAGCCGAAGATGTTGTGGACTTCACACATCCAGTACTTGCCCGTCTTGCAGAACAGGCATGCTTCGCAAGGCACGATCTGTTCAGCTATCACGCGATCGCCCTGCTGCACGCCAAAGTGCTCGGCGGCACCCTCGCCCAACGCGGCGACGTAGCCGAAAAATTCATGGCCCGCCACCACCGGCGGCTTGACCCAGGAGTCCTGACCGTCGCCGCCCCAGAACATCGCCGCCCCGGAATGGCACTTGCAATCGCTGGCGCAAATACCGCATGCGCCGATCCGGATCACCAGCTCATTGCGCCCCGCCTGCGGACAACGAATCGTTTGCAAACGATAGTCCTTGGGACCGTGGCAAACGACGGCTTTCATGTCCACTGCTGAATACTGCATTTTTTCTCCTGAAGGATGATGAAGAGAGATAGAAAGGAATGGGCGGAGACGAATACAATCAGCTCAGCCGCTTGCTGCGCTCCCGGCTGATATAAATGGCAAGCAGAATGATCACGCCCTTGATGATGTTCTGCACATACGGAGAGACGCCGATCATGTTCAGGCCATTGTTCAGCACGCCCAGCAGCATCGCCCCGATCAGCGTGCCGATGATGGAGCCGCGCCCGCCGCTGATCGACGTGCCGCCTATCACCACAGCGGCGATCGCATCGAGTTCGAACGACACGCCCGCATTCGGCTGACCGCTCATCAGGCGAGACGTCAGAACCAGTCCGGCGATTGACGCGCACAGCCCGCTGATGGCGTAGACAAGCAGCTTGTAACGCGCCACCCGCACGCCACTCAGACGCGCCGCTTCTTCATTGCCGCCGAGAGCGTAGACGTAGCGCCCGAATGGCGTGTGGTCGAGCACCACATACATGACGGCGAACACCAACAGCATGATCAAGATTGGCGTCTGCAAACCGAATACGTCGCCGCGACCGAAGAACTCGAACCAATCAGGCAACCCGTCGATTGGATAGCCGCCGGTCGCCACCAGCGCAATGCCGCGCGCGATACCCATGGTCGCCAGCGTCACGATGATCGGCGGCATTCCGGCATAGGCAATGCAAAAGCCGTTCACCAGGCCGACGGCGATACCAACGGCAAAACCGATCGGTATCGCCAGCGCCGGCGGCACGGCGGCAATCATCAGTGCGGCAGTCAGCGTACCCGACAATGCCATCACCGACCCCACCGACAAATCGATGCCGCCGCTCAGGATGACGCAGGTCATGCCGACCGCGATGATGGCGTTGATAGATACTTGCCGGCCGACGTTGATCAAATTGTCTGGCGTCAGAAATGCATCCGTCATCGTCACCATCACCAGGCACACCATCATCAGTCCGACCAGCGGATAACACACCGGTCCTTTGGCGAAACGCGCCAGTGAGATGCGCGTTCTGATCCCGACGCTGACATCAATGCCGGTATCTACTTTGTGTGATTCAGACGAATTCAAGTCGCGAACCTGTGGTTGCATGGCGCATTACCTCGTTAGATTGAATGGAGTCTCCCTCCAGAATGGTGACGATCGCTCCTTGCCGGAACACAGCGACGCGATCGCACATGCCGACGATCTCCGGCAGTTCGGAAGAGATCATGATGACCGCGTAGCCTTGTACCGTCAGCCGTCGCATCAAGCGATAGATTTCCGCCTTGGCGCCGACGTCGATGCCACGTGTCGGCTCATCGAAAATCAAAATCTTGCAATGGTGATTGAGCCAGCGCGCAATGACGACCTTTTGCTGATTGCCGCCACTCAGATTGCCCACGCGAGCAAACACGTCCGGCGCCTTGATATCGATATCGCGAGACATGCATTGCGCATCCTCGCGCTCTGCGCCGCGCCGAATGAACGGCAAAGCGCTGCAATACTTCTGCAGGTTGTTAAGCGAAATGTTGTCCTTGATACTGAAGTCGAGAATCAGTCCCTCGGTCTTGCGATTCTCCGGCAGCAGACCGACGCCGGCGACCAGCGCCTCGGCGGGATCGTGCAAGGCCATCGTCACGCCGTGTACCGATACATCCTTGCGATGACACGGATCCGCACCGATCAGCCCCAATGCCAGCTCGGTGCGGCCGGAGCCGACCAGACCGGCGAAGCCGAGTATCTCGCCCTCACGCAACTGAAAACGATTAACCGGACCGTCACGACGCAATTGTATGGCGCGCACATCCATCGCGGTTCTCATTGACGTCGACATGCGCGCCGCCGTTTTGGGAGGAAAGGTATTTTGCAAACGCCGACCGACCATCATTTCCACCAGATCGTCTACCGTCGTCGCCACCACCTCCGCACTGCCAACATAAGCACCGTCGCGCAACACCGTAACGCGATCACAGACTTCGAAAATCTCTTCCATATGGTGCGAGATGAAGATCATCGCCACGCCCAACCGTTTCAGTTCACGCATCACCGTGAACAGATGCGCGGCTTCCGCTGGCGTCAGCGTCGCCGTCGGCTCATCGAGAATCAGGATGCGCGCCTCCAGCGACAAGGCCTTGCCGATCTCCACGAACTGCTGCTGCGCCAGGCTCAAGCGCCTGACCTCCATCGACAAATCGATCGTGACGCCAAGACGCCGGAAAATCGCTTCCGCGCGTCTGCGCATCATCGTTCTCGACAACAGGCCAAAGGTGTTGCGCATCTCGCGGCCGAGGAACATGTTGTCCACCGCGTTGAGATAAGGTATCAGGCTGAATTCCTGAAAGATGATCGCGACGCCCGACTTGATCGCGTCATGGTAACTGGTAAAATGCCGCTCCTCGCCGCCCACGATGATGCGGCCCTGATCTGGACGGTGGACACCGCCCAGTATCTTCATCAGCGTCGATTTACCCGCGCCGTTCTCGCCGAGCAGCGCGTGAATCTCGCCGCCGGCGACTGCCAGATCAACGCCGTTAAGCGCCTTGATCCGGCCGAACTGTTTGCAGATGCCCTGCAATTCCAGAATGGTGTGCATGATTATCTCAGTAGCGCATACTTACCAGCGGAAACTGGCGGCCTGTTCTCTGTCGATCAGCTTGATGTCCACGGGAATGGTCGCCGGCGGCGTCGCCCCCCACTTCTTCGCCAGCGCCACGCCGAGTGCCAGCCTGATCTGATCGCGCGGATATTGCGCGGCGGTCGCGATGAATTTGGCATTGCTCTTCAGGATCGCCTTGATCGCATCCGGCGCGCCATCCACACTCACCAGCTTGACGTCCTTGCCGCTCGATTCGATCGCTGACAATGCTCCCAGCGCGCCGATATCGTTGACGCTGAACATGCCTTGCAGCCGGGGATGCGATTGCAAGATGTTTTCCGTCACGCTCAGAGCCTGGTCGCGCTCCTGCTTACCGTTTTGCGTAGCGACCAACTTGATGCCGGGGAAATTGGTGAACGCTGCCTTGCAGCCGCGCACACGCTCCAGAATAGGAACGACCGGAATGCCGTCGAGAATGGCGACATCTCCCTTGCCCTTCAGGGTATTCGCCAGATACGTACAGGCCGCCTGACCGGCATCAAAGTTCTTGGAGCCGACGAAGGAATCGACCGGGCCTTGCGCATTGGCATCCACGGTAACGACCACGATACCGGCCTTCTTGGCTGACTTCACCGCCGACTGTATGCCGACGGAATCGGTCGGATTGAGCAGCAGGATATCAATCTTCTTTTGAATCAGGTCTTCCACATCGCTGGTCTGCTTGGCAATGTCGTGCCGCGCATCCGTCACGATCAGCGTGGCACCGATGCTGGTAGCGGCTTCTTCAGCAGCCTTTTTCATGGTGACGAAGTAGGGATTGTTCATCTCCTGCAAAGACAAACCGATCTTCAATGGCGGTGCCGCTGAAACCGAAAACGACAGGCCGGTGAAACCAAATGCCATGCAGATCGATGACACGAATTTACAAAAATGCGACCGACGGGGATGGAACATGCTTGATCTCCTTTGATTGCCTGACAGTGAATGAAACGATGCGCAGCCGCTGTAGAAACACGCGCTTACGTACTCGCGTGTACCCGCCATTCAGGCGGCTTGCGCAAGATTGCGCGACGCCATGTTGATCTCCTGGTACTTACGAAAGGCGGACGGCGAAACGCCCTTCTGTATCAGGAAATGGCGATTGAAATTGGAAACGTTGTTGAAGCCGACGCGGAAACAGATATCCGTAATGCCCAGGTCGCCCTGCATCAGCAATTCGCACGCGCCGTTGATGCGCAACTGGTTGATGTACTGGATGCAACTCATGCCGGTATGTTTGCGGAATGATCGCGAAAACGCGCTAGTGCTTTGCTGCGCCAGTTCCGCCAGCACGGATTCGCGCAAGTCGGTATCAAGATTCTCAGCAATGAAACGCAATACATGATTCAGCCGCGACGACATGTACGCCAGCGCATCCGGCACATAGCCGGGACTAGCCAACGGCATGCGGCCGGCATCGGCGATCATCAGATCAAACAAGGCCAGGAACAGTTGTATCCGCTTACATCCTTGGGCCGTCAGCAACTGGCGCATGATGGATTCGGCTGCGGCGCCGGTAGCAGCGGTAAACACCAGCCCGGCCTGGGCATCAAGCAACAGGTCTTCCAGTTCGTGTAATTCGGCGAATGCGTGGATGCCGTTGTTGATGAACTCGCTGGGGAACTGGATGATGAGGCCACGCTCGGGCACCTGTTCGCCGGGAGCGACATCGCTGACCCAGTTGTGCGGAAGGTTCGGTCCCAGTAGCACCAGATTACCGGGTTCGAATTGGCCGATGAAATCGCCAACAAAATATTTACCGCTGGTCGCGGTGATAAACTGGATTTCGTATTCGGGATGAAAGTGCCAGCGCACCGTCCGATACGGATAACCATGCGACCAGATCGTGAAAGACTCGTTCCGACGCACATCCACCAGTTCCAGATCCGGCAGCGCAGCAAGGTTTGTTGCACGCCCATGCCCGACGCCACTGTCCGAGATACAACCTTTCATCGTACTGTCTCCTTGTTTTGGCTTGCCGCTCTTTTTTATGATTCCTAATATAGAGAGTCGCGCACAGTTACGCCAATACAAATACTTGAAGATTCAGATACTTTTTTGACTAGATTGATGCAACCGATGCTTGAAAGAACCGCGTTCAGATGAGCATGGACGGCAGTGTTATCGTGACGAAAACAGCACGCACTCTCCCTTGCTGCACGCCATGTCCGTGCGAGTTCAAATGAAACTGCCGCCGGACAGTCTGAACTGTGCGGCGGCAGTGATTGCTGCGGTTGTTGCGATTGCTCTAGCCGGCAAGCCGGCCTGAGCGACAAACTAGTGTGATGCAGTCGGCGAACGTTTGCCGAACAGGTGCAGGATCTCGCCCACGATACCGCGGCGGAACGCCAGCACGCAGACGATGAAGATGAAGCCCGTCACGATGGTGACCGAGTCGCCCAGCGTATTGAACCACTCGATGTGCGTCACGCCGGCCAGCCAGTTGCCGATGTCGCCCAGCTTGTTCTCCAGCATGATGATGATCACCGCGCCGACGATAGGACCGACGATCGTGCCCAGGCCGCCGACCAGCGTCATCAGCACCACCAGGCCCGACATGCTCCAGTGCACATCGGTCAGCGTTTCGAAACCCAGCACCAGCGCCTTGGTCGAACCCGCCAGACCGGTCAGCGCCGCCGACAGCACAAACGCCAGCAGTTTGTAGCGGTCAACGTCGTAGCCCAGCGAGATCGCGCGCGGCTCGTTTTCCTTGATCGCCTTGAGCACCTGGCCGAACGGCGAGTGAATGGTCCGCACGATCAGGGCAAAGCCGGCAATCGCGATCGCCAGCACGACGTAGTACAAGGTCATGTCGCTGGACAGATCGATGAAGCCAAGCAGCTTGCCGCGCGGGATGCCTTGCAGGCCATCTTCGCCGCCGGTGAACGGCGCCTGCAGCGCAACGAAGAACAGCATTTGCGCCAGCGCCAGGGTGATCATGGTGAAGTAGATGCCCTGGCGGCGAATCGCCAGCAGGCCCATCACCAGACCGATCAGCGCGCCTGTCAGCGTACCCAGAATCAGGCCGATTTCAGTCGGCACGCCCCAGGCCTTGATCGCCTGACCGGCGACGTAACCGGCGCCGCCGAAGAAAGCGGCATGGCCGAACGACAGCAGGCCGGTGTAGCCGATCAGCAGATTGAAGGCGCACGCGAACAGCGCGAAACACAGCATCTTCATCAGGAACACCGGATACAGGCCGAACGGCGCCAGCAACGCGAGGATCAGCAGCACGCCGTAAAAAAGTTTCTTGTTCAATGGGTTGTTCATCTTGTGCGCCTTATTTCTCTTTACCGAACAGACCGGCCGGACGAATCATCAGCACGATGGCCATGATGATGAACACGACGGTTGCCGACAGTTCCGGATAAAACACGCGGGTCAGGCCTTCGATCACGCCCAGGCCCAGGCCGGTGACGATCGAGCCGAGGATGGATCCCATCCCGCCGATCACCACCACCGCAAACACCACGATGATCAGGTTCGAGCCCATCAGCGGCGACACCTGAATCACCGGCGCCGCCAGCACGCCGGCAAATGCCGCCAGCGCCACGCCGAAGCCGTAGGTCAGGGTCACCATCAGCGGCACGTTGATGCCGAAGGCTTCCACCAGCTTCGGGTTCTCAGTGCCGGCGCGCAGGTAGGCGCCCAGACGGGTCTTTTCGATCACGAACCAGGTCGAGAAACACACCACCACCGACGCCAGCACAACCCAGGCACGGTAGTTCGGCAAGACCATGAACCCGAGGTTGGTGGCGCCCTGCAGTGCGTCAGGCACAGAGTAAGGTTGACCGGAGACGCCGTAGATCGAACGGAAGATGCCTTCCACCATCAGCGTGATGCCGAAGGTCAGCAGCAGACCGTAAAGGTGATCGAGCTTGTAGAGCCAGCGCAGCATGGTCTTTTCGATCACGATGCCGAATGCGCCGACGATGAGCGGCGCCAGAATCAGCATCACCCAGTAATTGATATTGAAATAGCTCAAGCCTATCCATGCCGCGAACGCGCCGAGCATGTAAAGGGTGCCGTGTGCAAAGTTGATCACGTTGAGCAGGCCGAAGATGACCGCCAGTCCCAGCGACAGCATCGCGTAGAACGAACCGTTCACGAGGCCCAACAGCAGCTGGCTCAACAAGGCTTGCAGGGGTATGCCGAATAATTCCATAGAAACTCATTCATTCCGATTGACCGGAAGTTGCGCGGCGGACCGCTCGCTTCCGGCTTATCAAATACAACAAGAAAAATCTGTCATCCCGATTCTTCAACAGAAATCAGAAATGACAGATCCTTTTGGTGCGTTGATTGTCCGTCGATTACCGGCGGATTATTTCCAGGCCGAGCACTTGGATTCAGCCTTGGTGGTCCAGGCTTGTTCTCCAGGGATGGTCTGGACCAGCTTGTAGTAGTCCCATGGATACTTGGACTCGGCCGGTGTCTTGACCTGGTACAGGTACATGTCATGGACCACGCGGCCGTCGGCGCGCAGGTAGCCGTTCTTCTGGAACACGTCGTTGAACTTGGTCTTGCGCAGTTGTGCCATGACCTTGTCCGAATCATCCGTACCGGCAGCCTTCACCGCTTGCAGGTATTGCAGCGCGGCGGAGTAGTCGGCCGCTTGCAGGCTCGACGGCATCTTCTTTTGCTTTTCGAAGTAGCGCTTGGCGAACTTGCGAGTCTCGTCGTTGGTGTCCCAGTACCAGCTGTCGGTCAGGTACATGCCCTGGGTCAGCTTCGGCGTCAGCGAGTGCACGTCGTTGATGAACACCAGCAGGCCGGCCAGCTTGGCGGTCTTGGTGATGCCGAACTCGTTGGCTGCCTTCACCGAGTTGATGAAGTCGCCGCCGGCGTTGGCCAGGCCGATGATCTGGGCCTTGGAAGTCTGCGCCTGCAGCAGGAAGGACGAGAAGTCGGATGCGCCCAGTGGATGCTTGACCGAACCCACGACCGTGCCGCCCGATGCCTTGACGACGTTGCTGGTGTCGCTTTCCAGCGAGTGGCCGAACGCGTAGTCGGCGGTCAGGAAGAACCAGCTCTTGCCGCCCTGCTTCACGACTGCCGAACCGGTGCCTTTGGCCAGCGCGACGGTGTCGTAGGCGTAGTGGACGGTGTAAGGCGAGCATTCTTCATTGGTCAGGCGAGCCGAGCCGGCGCCGTTTTCGATGAAGACCTTTTTCTTTTCGTTGGCGACCTTGGCCATTGCCAGCGCCGTGCCGGAATTGGTGCCGCCGATCAGGACGTCAACGCCCTGCTGGTCGAACCATTCGCGCGACTTGCTGGCGGCGACGTCAGCCTTGTTCTGGTGATCGGCGACAACCAGTTCGATTTTCTTGCCGTTGATCGAACCGCCCATGTCGGCGATCGCGAACTTGATCGCTTCCGCACCGCCCTGGCCGTCGATGTCCGAATAGACGCCGGAGATGTCGGTGATGAAACCGATCTTGATCACGTCTCCGGAAATTTGCGCCGAAGCCGGTGCCGCGAATGCGAACGCTGCTGCTGCAGTCGACACGGCGAGTGACATTGCCTTTAACTTCATTTCCATCTCCTTTTGTTATAACGCCAGTGATGCTGGTAACGTTTGTGATGCCCGCTCAATAAGTATTTATTCAATACGTGCGTAATGCCGATTTTTACAAACGGGCGCATGAATGATCACGCGACCGCTCGTCGCACCATGATCCACGAACCATGGTGCATTCTTTTTATGACTGCTTTGTTAATTCAGAATAATGATGCGACAGCTTGGATAGCGAAACCAGCGAAACTAGCGAAACGATGATCCGCCTCTGCTTTACTCAAACGCCCAGCAGCTCATTGAGCTTCTGCGTCTTCGACTCGAGTTCCGAAGAAGCGAACGACTCGACGATCTGGCCGTGTTCCATCACATAGAAACGATCAGCCAGGGGCGCGGCAAAGCGGAAGTTCTGTTCCACCATCACAATCGTGTAACCCTTGGCCTTGAGCATGAGGATCATGCGCGCCAGCGCCTGCACGATCACCGGCGCCAGGCCTTCGGAAATCTCGTCGAGCAGCAACAGGCGGGCGCCCGTGCGCAGGATGCGCGCCACCGCCAGCATCTGCTGTTCACCGCCGGACAAACGCGTGCCCTGGCTGTTGCGGCGTTCCTTGAGGTTGGGGAACATGTCGTAGATCTCTTCGATCGACATGCCCTTGTCTGTCTTCGATACGAACGGCGGCAGCATCAGGTTCTCTTCCGCCGACAGCGATGAGAAGATGCCGCGCTCTTCCGGACAATAACCGACACCCTGATGCGCGATCTTGTAGGTCGGCATGGCGATGGTTTCATTGCCGTTGATCTTGATCGAGCCCTTGCGCGCGCCGACCAGTCCCATGATGGAACGCAGCGTCGTGGTGCGGCCGGCGCCGTTGCGGCCCAGCAGCGTCACCACTTCACCTTTGTTCACCGACAGGTTGACGTTGTGCAGGATGTGCGATTCGCCGTACCAGGATTGCAGGTCGGAGATCTCCAGCGCGGCCGTGCCGCTGCCGGTGGAGGCCACGCCGCCTTGTTGCATTGTCGCCGTGCTCATCAGTGTGCTCCTTCCAGCGCGCCGGCAGTGGTGCCCATGTAGGCTTCCATCACCTGCGGATTCTTCGATACCTGGTCATACGTGCCTTCGGCCAGCACGGCGCCGCGTTGCAGCACGCTGATGCGGTCGCAGATGCCGGCGATGACGTTCATGTTGTGTTCCACCATCAGGATGGTGCGGCCGGCGGAAACCTTCTTGATCAGCGCCGTCACGCGATCGACGTCTTCGTGGCCCATGCCCTGGGTCGGTTCATCGAGCAGCATCAGTTCGGGTTCCATCGCCAGCGTCGTGGCGATTTCCAGTGCGCGCTTGCGGCCGTACGGCAAATCGACGGTCAGCGTATCGGCGAAACTGGTCAGGTCGACTTCGTCGAGCAAGGCCATGGCGCGGTCGTTGAGTTGCTTCAGGCTGTCGCTGCTCTTCCAGAAATGGAAGGAGGTGCCGAGCGTGCGCTGCAAACCGATGCGCACATTCTCCATCACGCTCAGGTGGGGAAACACCGCGGAAATCTGGAACGAACGGATGATGCCCTGGCGCGCAATCTGCGCCGGCGCTTCCATCGTGATGTCACGGCCGTTGAACAGGATCTGGCCCGAGGTCGGCACCAGGAATTTGGTCAGCAGGTTGAAGCACGTCGTCTTGCCGGCGCCGTTCGGGCCGATCAGCGCATGGATATGGCCGCGCTCGACTTGCAGGTTGACTTTGCTTACTGCTGTAAAACCCTTGAATTCCTTCGTCAGGTTTTTTGTCTCCAGAATGACATCTGTCATAGTGTCTCTTCTCATTCTTCCCATGAATACCTTGCGTGTGTCCGCAAGGCCGCCTTGTGTAAATCGCTACGCTTCTGGCGCCGCAATCTGAGCCTGTGAGGCTCTCGTGCGAGAGTCTTATTTTTTTAATATCTGGCGCATAGTAGCCGAGTCGTACCATTACTACAATACGTATAAGTACCGTATTGGGGAAAGGTCGGAAATTTTATTTTCGGCGCAACTTTCAGGGTGTTCCGCGCCGTGCTGCGCGGATCAATTCTGCTGCCTTTTCGGCAATCATCAGGGTCGGAGAGTTGGTGTTGCCGGAGGTGATGGTGGGCATCACGGACGCGTCTACAACCCGCAGCCCGCCTACGCCGCGCACGCGCAGCTGACTGTCCGTCACGGCGTGCAAGTCGTCGGCGCGACCCATCTTGCAGGTGCCGACCGGATGGAAAATCGTCGTGCCGATTTCGCCGGCGGCCTTGTATAACTCTTCCTCAGACTGGTATTCCACACCGGGCTTGCATTCATCGGGTTGGTACTTTCGCAACGCCGGCGCGGAGACGATTTTTCGGGTCAGTTTGAGCGAGTCGGCGGCAACCTTGCGATCGGCTTCCGTGCTCAGATAATTGAGCGTGATTTTTGGCGCTAAAGCACCGTCATTGCTACCCAGTCGGATATGCCCGCGCGAAGTCGGACGCAGGTTGCAGACGCTGGCGGTGAACGCCGGGAACGGATGCAGCGGATCGCCGAATTTTTCCAGCGACAAGGGCTGCACGTGATATTCGAGGTTGGCGCTGCTTTGCGACGGATCGGACTTGGCGAACACGCCGAGCTGCGACGGCGCCATCGACATCGGGCCGCTCTGGAACATCGCGTACTGCACGCCGATCATCATCTTGCCGTACCAGTTGCCGGCCATCATGTTGAGCGTCTTCACGCCCTTCACCTTGAATGCCATGCGGATCTGCAGATGATCCTGCAGATTTTCACCGACGCCGGCGAGTTCCTTCACCACCGGAATCTGATGTTGCTGCAGCAAGGCGACCGGACCGATTCCGGACAACTGCAGGAGATGCGGCGAACCCACCGCACCGGCGGCGAGAATGGTTTCGCAGGTCGATTCGGCATACCACTCGCTGCCGCCGCCAGTGAATTCCACACCGACGCACACGGGACCGCTTATTCCATTGACTTCGCGTTGTTCAATGCGCAGGCGCTTCACGTGCGAGCCGGTCATGATGTCGAGGTTGCCGCTTTTCATGGCCGGTTTCAAAAATGCCTTCGATGCGTTCCAGCGGATGCCGCGTTTTTGATTGACGTCGAAATAGGAACTGCCCTCGTTGTCGCCGCGATTGAAATCGTCGATCTTGGGAATGCCGGTTTGCGCCGCCGCATCGCGGAAGGCGTCGAGGATTTCCCACGACAGCCGCTGCTTCTCGACGCGCCATTCGCCGCCGGCGCCGTGGAACTGGTCGGCGCCCTTGTAATGGTCTTCGCTCTTCTTGAACAGCGGCAGCACCTGATCCCAGCGCCAGCTGTCGTCGCCGGTCAGTTGCGCCCACTCGTTGTAGTCGCGTTCCTGGCCGCGCATGTAGATCATGCCGTTGATCGACGAGCAGCCGCCCAACACTTTACCGCGCGGATAAATCAGGCTGCGGCCGTTGAGGCCGACATCGGCTTCGGTGCGATACAGCCAGTCGGTGCGCGGATTGTTGATGCAATACAGGTAACCGACAGGAATATGGATCCACAGGTAATCATCCTTGGCGCCCGCCTCGATCAGCAGCACCCTGACGCCGCGATCCTTGCTCAGGCGGTTGGCCAGCACGCAACCAGCCGTGCCGCCACCGACGATGATGTAATCGTATTTACCTGCTGACTCCATATTCCTGTCTCCGTTATTTTTATCGCTTGGTTTTGCTGCGCAATTATTTCGCCACCGGCATCGTAAATTCCGCGCCCTTGCCGATAGTAGCCGACCAGCGCTGCATAATGGACTTATATCGCGTATAGAACTTGATGCCCTCTTCGCCATAAGCATGCGTATCGCCGAACAGCGAACGCTTCCAGCCGCCGAACGAATGCCAGGCCATCGGCACCGGAATCGGCACGTTGATGCCGACCATGCCGACCTGGATGCGGCGCGAGAACTCATGCGCCGTGTTGCCGTCGGCGGTGAACAGCGACACGCCGTTGCCGTACTCATGTGCATTGATCAGCCGCACCGCTTCGGCGAAATCGGGCACGCGCACCACGCACAGCACCGGTCCGAAAATTTCTTCCTTGTAGATCTTCATGTCCGGCGTGACGTGGTCGAACAAGGTGCCGCCGACGTAGAAGCCGTTTTCATGACCCGGCACCTTGATGCCGCGGCCGTCGACCAGCAGCTTGGCGCCGGCGTTGACGCCGTCGTCGATGTAGCCTTCCACCTTAGCCTTGTGCGCCGCAGTGACCAGCGGGCCCATTTCGGCGTCGGCTTCCATGCCGTTCTTGATCTTCAGGGCTTTCACGCGCGGAATCAGCGCTTCTACCAGCTTGTCGGCCACGCTGCCGACTGCCACCGCCACCGAAATCGCCATGCAGCGTTCGCCGGCCGAACCGTAGGCCGCACCGATCAGCGCATCGACCGCCTGCTCCAGGTTGGCGTCGGGCATCACCACCAGGTGATTCTTGGCGCCGCCCAGCGCTTGCGCACGCAACGGGAAAGTGCCGGCGCGCTTGGTCGCCTCGCTGTAAATGTATTCCGCAATCGGCGTCGAGCCGACGAAGGAAATCGCCTGCACCTCCGGATGCTGCAGCAGCGCATCGACCGCCACCTTGTCGCCCTGGACCACATTGAACACGCCATCCGGCAAACCGGCGCGCTTGAACAGGTCGGCCAGCATCAGCGACGGCGTCGGATCGCGCTCGGACGGCTTGAGGATGAAGCTGTTGCCGGTAGCGATCGCCATCGGCGCCATCCACAGCGGCACCATGACGGGGAAATTGAACGGCGTGATGCCGGCGGTGACGCCCAGCGGCTGGCGCAGATTCCAGTTGTCGATGCCGCCGCCAATGTTGTCGGTGAACTGGGTCTTCAGCAATTGCGGCACGCCGCAAGCGAACTCGACGATTTCCAGGCCGCGCGTAACTTCGCCCTTGGCATCGGAAAACACCTTGCCGTGTTCACGCGTGATCGCGGCAGCCAGATCGTCGTGATGCTGCTCGATCAGCTCCTTGAACTTGAACAGCACGCGGGCGCGCTTCAACGGCGCGGTCTCGGCCCAGCCAGGCGCAGCGGCGCTGGCGGAAGCGACCGCCGCATTGACTTCCGCTGTCGAGGCCAATACGACCTGGCCGGAGACTTCGCCGGTCGCCGGGTTGAATACGTCCTGCCGGCGTCCGCTTTCGGACGGCGCGATGCGGCCATTGATGTAATGCTGAATCGTGGATGGTGCGGCAGTCATAAGCGTCCCTTTGGTATGAAGTAATGTCAGATTGGAAAAAATGGCGTATTTATCTTGTTTTGGGAGAATATCGCGTAGATTCAGATGAATCCAATCAGTTATTATCAACAGCAATATAAGAATCGCTGATAATAATGCGGCCAGCGAAGGTTTCCACCTGGCTGTTTATTCTTCTTTTTCCGCATTTAGCCATGGATTTCACGCAGTTACGCGCTTTTATCGCCGTCGCCGAGGAAGGTAACCTGACGCGCGCCGCCGACCGGCTCCACGTCACCCAGCCGGCCGTCAGCCTCCAGATCAAACTCCTGCAAGAACGGCTCAAGCTGCAATTGTTCGTGCGCACCAGCGCCGGCATGCGGCTGACCAACGAAGGCAGCAAGCTGTTGCCGGTCGCGGAACGCGTACTCAACACCCTGCAGGAATTCCACCAGCACGCCGATGCCCTCCACACCAGCGCCGGCACCCTGAGCGGCACCTTATCGCTGGGAACCATCCTCGATCCCGAATTCATCCGTCTTGGCGCCTTCCTCAAGCTGCTGGTCGAACGTTATCCCCAACTGTCCACACGTCTTCAACATCATATGTCCGGTTCGGTGCTGCAATTGGTGAAAAACGGCGAACTCGACGTCGGCTTCTTCCTGGGAACGCCCGGCAAGGGCTTCCACAGCCTCACCCTGACGCCGTTCACCTACAACGTCATCGCCCCCGCCGGTTGGAAGAACCGCGTCGCTGGCAAGGGCTGGAAGGAGCTGGCACAGCTTCCCTGGATCTGGACCCCACCGGAGTCCGCGCATCACCGTCTGCTAAACCGGGTTTTCACGCAATACAAGCTGACGCCCAATACCGTCGCGCTGGTCGATCAGGAATCCTCCATGCTGGATCTGGTGAAATCCGGTGTCGGCCTGTCGCTGGCGCGCGAGTCGATTGCGCTGAGCCAGTCCCATGCACACGGGCTGGTGATCGCGGATGCGGTGGATCTTTCTACCGAACTGTCTTTCATTGCGCTGGAGAAACGCAGGAATGAACCAGCCATCAGCGCGGTGTTTGCCTTGTTGCAGAACGTCTGGAGCTGAGTTTTTTATGTAGGTTTCCAGAAAGGAATTTTTCAGGTTTCCCGAAAATGAGGTGATTTGGTTTTTAAATTAATAGTTTATATATATAAATAGTAGTAGTAGTTAACACAGGCACTTTTCTGTGGATAACCGGGTAAACCTTCATCGAATCATCGACTTGCGAAATTCATAAGTGCTTGGCAAGTCTTGTATGGCAAAAGAACAGATGTTGGAGAGAAATGCACGCTGTGCAAAACTCTTGAGCTATCCCCAATTCACACCCGAGTTATCCAAAGACTTATCCACAGATTAGCTGAAAATAGCTGTTTTTATTGGTATTTTGTTAATCAAACCAAAACAATAGACCTGTATCCATCCAGATTCGCCTTTTCGGCATGGATGGCCTTCAATCAAGCTCCAGAGCCAAACAGATTTTTCCAATGCCCATGGATGAACCAATACCCAAACATGCCTACAAGGTCTCCTTGCTGCCTTCAGGATTGGAATTTGAAGCCGGTGCGGAAAGTTCTTTGCTTCAGGCGGCTTTGCGAGCGCAAATACGTTTGCCCAGTTCTTGCCGAAATGGGACATGCCGCACTTGCCTGTGCATGTTGAAAAGCGGGGAAATCAGTTACCAGATCGACTGGCCCGGTCTGACCAGGGAAGAAAAAGCCGAAGGCTATTTGTTGCCCTGCGTGGCGGTTGCCGAATCGGACTTGGTCATTGATGCACCGGATGCTCTTTCCCTGAAATGAGCATCTTCGGCTTTTGAAGTGTTTTTCAATTTTTTAACCCGTTTGGAAAGAAAGCGGGTTTTCAGGGTTTCTGGTTTTTATATAAAAGTTTATATATATATAAATAGTAGTAGTAGTTAACGCAGCGCCTTTTCTGTGGATAACCCGGTAAATCGTCATTGAATCATCGACTTGCGAAATTCATAAACGCTTGGCAAGTCTTGTATGACAAAAGAACAGTTCGGGGACAGAAATCGCGCCTGTGTAAAACTCGTCAACTATCCCCAATCCGCGCAAACCTTATTCACAAAGTTATCCACAGGATGACGTTCTGATAAGAATTCGTATTGCCAAACGACAATCTACCGCCTGGCCGCCTCTGGCCTGGTTTTGCCGGGTGGAGGCGCAGTCGGTTTTTTTTGCACTTCTTGCAAAAGATTGGCGCAATCCGTTTGTTGTTCACCGCTGATATTGATCAGCGGGAGGATCGCCGCCACCGGCGCCAGCACACCCAGAGCGATTGCGCCTCCGGTCTTCAGCGCCAGCACGCCCTTGTCGACGCCGACGTTCGGATCCTTGAACGGACCGGTCACATACAGGGGTGAGCGCAGCGAAATGATGCGCAAGCCCTTGCTGCGCGGATTGATGGTCAGGTTCAGCTGTTCCTGCGCCAGGTTGACGTCGCCGGTGATGGTGATGATTGCGTCCTCGGTATCCAGCGTGAACGTGCGCGCCTGCGCCAGGCCGTTGGTCACGGTGAAATCACCGGCCATGCAATTGAGCTTGACCTGCTTGTCGCCGAACAGCTTGGACACCACCACGTTGCCGATGTTGAGACCCATCTCTTCCAGCAGCAGCTTGCTGATGGCGCCGTGATTGATCAGCGTCTTCAGTTCGCCGTTGGAGGAACCCAGCATTGCCGCCACCGAATTGCCGGTCGCCGTCAACGCCGCGTCGCCGTTGATCTCACCGAAACTGGTCTGGGCCGCATTGAGATTAGGGAACAACTGCTGGATCTTGATGCGTCGCGCCGACAGTTTGACGTCGGATTTCATCTTCGGCTCGCGGCCGTCCAGCCGCATGTTCGACGTCAGGTTGCCGCCGGCGATGCCGAAGTTCAGCGGCGTCAGCGACAAGACTTTGTCCTTCAGGTGCAGATCGGCCTGAATGTTGTTGACCGGCAGATCCTTTTCCTTGACCACGCGATGTGCAGTCAGCTTGACGTCGGCGTCGATCGCACCCCAGGCTTCGGTCTGGAATTCCTTGACCGGCAACACCTTGTCGGCCGGCTGGCGCTCTTCCGCACCGCGCTTTTCCTTGCTGGCGTTGGAGTCGGCGCCGATCAGCGGGCCCAGGTCTTCAAAGCGCAGCAGGTTCGATACCACTTCACCCTGCAGCAGGGGACGCGGTTCTTTCGATTGATATTCGAGCGTACCGCCGATGTCGCTGGAACCGACCTGGCCCTTGAATTTTTCATAGGTCCAAGTGCTGCCGTTCTTCTGACCCACCGTATTGAGTTTGCCGATCAGATGGCCGGAGGTGGAAAATGGCGGCGTTTCCGGCAGCAGCACGCCGGTCAGCGGAAACAGATGCGCCATGCTGTCGCCCGACAGGTTCAGCTGCAGGTCTAGCGCGGCCAACTCCTGCGGCTTGGTCAGCGTGCCCTTGACGGCGATGCGCGTCTTGCCGACGCGCACATCGGCTTCGAGCGGATACGGTTTGCTTTCATCCTGCAGCGACAACACGCCGCCGGCCTTGCCTTCGCCGTTGATGTCGGCCTTGTTGAACGAGCCCTTCACACTCCAGCCGATGCCGTAGATTTTTTCCTTGTCGGGATCGAGCGTATCGATTTCAGCGCGCGCGCGTGCTTTTTGAATCGCGTCGTCGAGCTCAACCACGCCTTTGCGGATGACGATTTTTTCAGGACGGAATTGCCAGGTCGACGGACTGTCGTCGGACTTGAACGTCCAGTTGTTGACGGCGTCTTTCCTGCGCAGCAATTGCAGGTAAGGATCCTGCGCTTCGAGATCGGGCAGCACGATCTTGTGCTGCAGCAGCGGCCACGGATTGAGCGTGACGTTGAGTTGTTTGACCGTCGCCATGTTGGAGTTGGCCGGCGCCCAATCGGGATTGCCGAGCACGATGTCGTTGGCGCTCACATGCGGCCACGGGATCCATCTGGCCCAGCTGGTCTGCGGAGAATCAGGTGCCCGCCATTTGACGACGAGATCGCCCTGGATAGCGAAGTGGCGTCCGGTGGCGTCGCTGACGCGCTGGTTGATCCACGGCCGCGCGCGATTCCAGTCGAAGGTGATGATCAGAATGACCAGCAACACGATCAGCGCAATGACGCCGGCCAGACTGAATCCGATTATTTTTGATGTCCGTGGCATAAACCATCCTGAAGGTGAGTGACTGCGCCGACGGCATCAAGGAAAATTCAGGCGGTCGTCAGCGCTTCATGTTGATACGACCGAATTCGTCATGAGTTGTTGCAACTAAATGCGCGCGCAGCCATTTGTGAGCCGGATTTCTCGCGTCCCGTTCGTGCCACAGCATGTCCACATGTTCTTCCGGCGTCTTGAACGGAAGCTCTTTCACCACAAGGACTTCCGTCATGCCGGTGGCGGCAATCAGATGGCGCGGCAACACCGTAATCAGCTCCGAACTGGCGACGATGCGACCGGCAGTGAAGAACTGGTTCACCGTCAGCAGAATCTTACGTTCGCGTCCCATGCCGGCGAGGACATCGTCAATCACGGCATGGGGTTTGCCTGACAGACTGACCAGCAAGTGGTCGGCGGCGCAATAATTGTCGAGCGTCAGTTCCTTGTCGGCCAGCGGATGGTTCTTGTGCATCACGCACACATATTGGCCGGTGTACAAACGTTCGTGGCTGATCTGCGTCTTGACCGTGCCCTGGCCGTCGGCCAGCTGCGCCGTCACGCCCGGGAAAAATCCCACTGCCAGATCGACGTCGCCGCGCAGCAGCATGGCGCGCGGATCGCGCGTGGTCAGCGGCATCATGCGGATTTTCAGGCGCGGCGCATCGCGCATGATGGTGCGCACCAGCGATGGCAGCCACAGCGCCGCAGTCGCATCGACCATCGCCATGCGGAAGGTGTTTTGTGCGCGCGTCACGTCGAAGGTCTCAGGCGTGATCACCGCTTCCAGTTCCGACAGCGCGCGGCGCACGGTCGGCCACAACTCTTCGGCGCGCGGCGTCGGCTTGACGCCGTGCGCGGTGCGTATCACGAGTTCATCGTTGAGCGTGTCGCGCAGCCGGCGCAACGCGTTTGACACGGCCGGCTGGGTCATCGCCAGCAGATTGGCCGCGCGCGTCAGGTTCTGCTCCGTCATCACCGCGTCAAAGACGCGCAACAGGTTAAGGTCAAGAGTAAGGAAGCTCATGTCAGCCGCGCCCCATAAGGCAGAGAGGAGGAGAGAAAAATCTTCAAGGTCAAAAAAACGCTATTCACAAAAGGTATAACTGATATCTGAAAACGAAATTGGTAAAGGCAGTCGGTCGTCATTACACTGCAATGCAACATAACACATTTCGCAAGGAGTCCATCATGACTACATTGACCGCCAATTACTCTTCGAAGACTACTGCAGCCGGTTCCAGCAAGTTCGGCGCCGCCCTGCGCAACATCTTCGTTCGCTTCGTCCAAGCCCACGAATCGCAAGCCGCTCTGATGACCGCTGACTACAACAGCAAGGTCGAAGGCGCTTCGCAACTGAACCGCCTGGCCAACAAGTTCGAATCCAGCCAGCCTAACCTGGCAGCCGAACTGCGTTTCATCGCATCGCGCGGCTGATCTGCATCCAGGTATCTGAGTATCTGGGTATAGAGCAGCAACAAGCATTTGCAGCAACACTACAGCACGGCGCGTAGTGCGCGGAACCAACCGGTAACGACGCATTTCAGCAGTTCTGTAGGGCAACAACGGTTTCAGTCCTGAGTTTCTCAGGCCCGCGTCCTGGCGCGTATGCAGGCAAACAAGCCCGCAGCGATCGCGCGACATGGGAATCTGTCCGGCGTCTCCTCCTCCCTCTTTAGGAAGGATTTCCCCGCAAGCTTCGGCTTCGCGGGGATTTTTTTGTCTATGAAGTCCGGTGATTGTTCGAGAGCCCCCTCCACAAGCCTTGAGCATACTGCATCCCCGGCTTTATTCACAATACCTATATCTGATATCCCCAGTCTAAATTGGCTATCCCGTGCCGGAAAACCTATACTGCAATGCAACAACAAAGCAATCGAGCTCAAAAGCAGTTTCATATCAGGGAAATCAATATCATGTCAGTCCTCGCCATCGCCTTTCCAGTTGAAGCCGCCGTGCCGGTCGCGCAATCGCTGATCGGAGCCGGCATCGCGCTGACGCGCCCCTTGCTGGGCCTGGGCGCGCTCGTGACGCTGCTCATGGTGTTCAAGCCCTTGCTGGCCGGCATCATGCGCGCCGTGGTCGCCTTCTTCGTGCCGCGCAAGTCGTTCGAGCAACGTGTCGCCGCACACCGTTTCAGCGGCGTTCGCATGCTCAACCGCATGGCCAATGATTACAGCGGCAGCCAACCGAATTTCGCAGCCGAGCTGCGCAACCTGGCCGCGCGCGACAACTGATCGCCGCAGATAGCAGACGATAGCCGCCATCAGGCGCCAGAGTTTATTAGTACCGATCAAGCAGTAAGTACCGCGTCTCCTCCTCCCTCTTCAGGAAGGATTAGCCCCACGAGCCCCAATTCGTGGGGCTTTTTTTATGTGCGCCAAGGTATTTGTGGAAATCAGCCGGGTTTTGGGGCCTGACGGCTTTCTTGCACCATGCCCGCGTGATAACGTAGGGGCCTGATCTCCTTCGTATTTCCGCTACTCCAGCCTCAACACCTCGTCGACATCATGTGCCAGTTACTCGGGATGAATTGCAACACGCCCACCGACATCGTTTTCAGCTTCACCGGTTTTGCAACCCGCGGCGGCCTGACGGATCACCACAGCGACGGCTGGGGCATCGCATTCTTTGAAGGCTCCGGCGTGCGTCACTTTGTCGACTACCAGTCGGCGGTCAGTTCGCCGGTGGCCGAGCTGATCAAGAGCTGTCCGATCAAATCGCAGCACGTCATCGCCCACATCCGCAAAGCCACGCAAGGCCGCGTCTCGCTGGCCAACTGCCATCCCTTCGTGCGCGAATTGTGGGGACGCTACTGGGTATTCGCCCACAACGGCGACCTGAAGAATTTCACCCCCGCGCTCGACGGCCCTTATCGCCCGGTCGGCACTACCGACAGCGAACTGGCGTTTTGCTACCTGTTGCAGGAGCTGCGCAAGCGCTTTGGCGAGACCTTGCCGTCCCTGGCCGAATTAACGCCGGTGTTGCGCGAACTTACGGCATATATCGCCGGACATGGGCCATTTAACATGCTGTTGTCGGATGGTTCGGCGCTGTTCTCGCATTGCTCCACCAATCTGTACTACATCATCCGCCAGCATCCGTTCGCCTCGGCCCACCTGTCCGACCAGGACGTGTCGGTAGACTTCTCCGAACTCACCACCGCCAACGACCGCGTCGCGGTCATCGTGACCCAGCCGCTCACCACCAACGAGACCTGGACCCAGTTCGCCCAAGGCGAGCTGAAAGTCTTCGTCGACGGCGCCGTGGTGGAATAGATTGTCCAGGCGGCAAGAGTTTTCCCTCCTTGCCGCCTGCCTCTTTATGTCGCACTCCTTCGATATTTCCGGCGAAGCTTTTGCCGGCTATCGATATACATTTTTACTCTGTCAAAAACCGCCCCAGCCTGTGGATAACTTTTGCCGGTCAGAGTAGAATGGCGCCCTTATGGTGTTGATATCGGGCGCTCCAGGATTCCTTCAGCCCAAGCCGGTCAACACGCATCCCACCCGTTTTTTATAAGAAGATTCATGGAAAATTTTTGGCAAGCTTGCTCCGCGAAGCTGGAGCAAGAGTTGACGCCGCAGCAATACAGCGCATGGATCAAGCCCCTCGCACCGCTTGATTACGAAGATGGTCGCCTGCGCATCGCCGCGCCGAACCGTTTCAAGCTTGACTGGGTCAAGACCCAGTTCGCCAGCCGCATCACCACCATCGCCTCGGAATACTGGGAAACCCAGATCGAAGTCCAGTTCGTGCTCGACCCGCGCGTCGGCGAAGCACGTCGCGCCGCCGCGGCTGCCGCACCCCAAGGTCCGAGTCAGGGCCAGGGCGCTGGCCCGCTCAACCGCGTCGGCAGCATGCTCGACGGCTACCCCACCGGCATCCAGGAATCCCTCGTGCAGCCGGCCCCGCCGCCGCACGTGGCGCCGCGCCAGGAACTGTCGCGTATCAACTCGGTGCTGACCTTCGACAACCTTGTCACCGGCAAAGCCAACCAGCTCGCGCGCGCTGCCGCGACGCAGGTCGCCAACAATCCCGGCGTGTCCTACAACCCGCTGTTCCTGTACGGCGGCGTCGGCCTCGGCAAGACCCACGTCATCCACGCGATCGGCAACCAGGTGCTGGCCGACAATCCCGGCGCCAAGATCCGCTACATCCACGCCGAGCAATACGTGCGCGACGTGGTGACGGCCTACCAGCGCAAGGGCTTCGATGATTTCAAGCGCTATTACCACTCGCTCGATCTGCTGCTGATCGACGATATCCAGTTCTTCGGCGGCAAGAGCCGCACCCAGGAAGAATTCTTCTACGCCTTTGAAGCCCTGATCGCCGCCAAAAAGCAGATCATCATCACCAGCGATACCTATCCCAAGGAAATCAGCGGCATGGACGACCGCCTGATCTCGCGCTTCGATTCCGGCCTGACGGTCGCCATCGAGCCGCCCGAGCTGGAAATGCGCGTCGCCATCCTGATGAAAAAGGCCACCCTGGAAGGCGTGGTGCTGTCCGATGACGTCGCCTTCTTCGTCGCCAAGCACCTGCGCTCCAACGTGCGTGAGCTCGAAGGCGCGCTGCGCAAGATCCTGGCCTACTCGCGCTTCCACGGCAAGGACATCACCATCGATGTCGTCAAAGATGCATTAAAAGACCTCTTGTCCGTCCAAAACCGCCAGATCTCCGTCGAAAACATCCAGAAAACCGTCGCCGACTTCTTCAACATCAAAGTCGCCGACATGTATTCCAAGAAGCGCCCGGCCAATATCGCCCGGCCGCGCCAGATCGCCATGTACCTGGCCAAGGAACTGACGCAAAAGAGCCTGCCGGAAATCGGCGACCTGTTCGGCGGCCGCGACCACACCACCGTGCTGCACGCGGTGCGCAAGATCTCCGCCGACCGCGCCAAAAACCCGGAATGCAACCACGAGCTGCACGTGCTCGAGCAGACCCTGAAAGGTTAAGCCGAAAGACCCAATTTGCTGCTTGAACAAGGGTTGATTTGATACAATGGGAGAGTTGGTCCGGTTTGCCCTGGCAGTGTTTTTGTTGTCACTTCGACACTGCCCGAAATACGGCGAACCGTAAGTGAGGATGGCATCGGCGCAAACGCAACGAAGCCGTTTTCAAATTGCAGGGCATTTGCGGAAACTCCGGCAAAACTGGGCGCAAACGGTTGACCATGCCGGATTGCAGACAGAATTTGAAAGCGGCTTTCAGCATCCTTTAAACCATTATCAACAAGGATAAAAAGACTATGCAATTGGTCAAAACCCAACGAGATACGCTTCTCCGGCCACTGCAAATAGTGAGCGGTATTGTCGAGCGTCGGCACACATTGCCGATTCTGGCCAATATCCTCATTCGCAAGGACGGCGAAAAGGTGTCTTTCCTGTCCACCGACATTGAAGTGCAGATCACCACGCACGCCGAAGTCGGCTCCGGCAGCGATGTCACCGCCACCACCGTCGCCGCGCGCAAACTGCTCGACATCCTGCGCGCCCTGCCCGACTCGGGCGAAGTGACCGTCACCCTGTCCAACAAGCGCCTCACGGTTCAGTCCGGCAAGTCGCGCTTCGCGCTGCAGACCCTGGCCGCGGAAGAATTCCCGACCGTCGCCCAGGCCGAGCACTACAACGCGCAAGTCACGCTGCCGCAAAAGACCCTGAAGCACCTGTTCAACATGGTCCACTTCTCGATGGCGCAGCAAGACATCCGCTATTACCTCAACGGCCTGCTGCTGGTCGTCGAAGGCAAGAACGTGATCGCGGTCGCCACCGACGGCCACCGTCTGGCGTTCTGCCAGGTCGCCACCGAGCAGGAGTTCCCGCGCCAGGAAGTCATCATCCCGCGCAAGACCATCATCGAACTGCAGCGCCTGCTGGAAGAAAACGACGATCCGGTCCAGCTCGAGATCGCCAACAACCAGGTCAAGCTGACGTTCGCCGACATCGAACTCATTTCCAAGCTGGTCGAAGGCAAGTTCCCCGACTACACCCGCGTGGTGCCGAAGGGCTACAAGAACAACTTCACCATCGGCCGCGAACAGCTGCTGCGCTCGCTGCAACGCGCAGCGATCATGACCAGCGACAAGTTCAAGGGCGTGCGCTGGGTGATTGCTCCCGGCAGCCTGAAGATCAGCTCCACCAACGCCGACCAGGAAGAAGCGGTTGAAGAACTCGAAATCGACTACGGCGGCGACAGCGTCGACATCGGTTTCAACGTCACCTACCTGCTCGACGTCTTGAACAACCTCAAGGGCGACTTCGTCAACATCGCCCTGGGCGACGCCAACTCCTCCGCATTGATCACCATTCCCGACAATGCCGATTTCAAATACGTCGTCATGCCGATGCGCATTTGATTTCAGTTAGCCGAAAGTAGACGAGGGGCCGTGCATACACGGCCCTTCGCCACTTTCAGGAATTCGGTTTTGCATCGATTTTGCATCGGGTTCCACCAGTTTCAGCATGATTTTCACCGCGATTTTCACGGTATCACCAGCGTATTTCCTTAGCAGTCAGTCAGGCAGTTCCGTTAGTTTTTTCAGAAGGTAGCCATGTCCCAAGTCCCAGCAGACAACACCGTTCAACCGCAACAAAATCAATATGGAGCCTCCTCCATCCAGATTCTGGAAGGTTTGGAAGCCGTCCGCAAACGCCCCGGCATGTACATCGGCGACACCTCTGACGGCACCGGCCTGCACCACCTCGTGTTCGAAGTGCTGGACAACTCCATCGACGAAGCGCTCGCCGGCCACTGCACCGAAATCCACGTCACCATCCACTCCGACAACTCGATCTCCGTCACCGACAACGGTCGCGGCATCCCGACCGGCCTCAAGATGGACGACAAGCACGAGCCCAAGCGCTCCGCCGCTGAAATCGTCATGACCGAGCTGCACGCCGGCGGTAAGTTCGACCAGAACTCCTACAAGGTCTCCGGCGGCCTGCACGGCGTGGGCGTGTCCTGCGTCAACGGCCTGTCCAAACTGCTGCGCCTGACCATCCGCCGCGACGGCAAGATGTACGGCATGGAATTCGTGCGCGGCATCCCGCAAGACCGCCAGATCGAAGTCATCGACGGCGTCCAGGTCTCCCCGATCAAAGTGCTCGGCGACACCGACAAGCGCGGCACCGAAGTCCATTTCTGGGCCGACGAAGAAATCTTCACCCACGTCGAGTTCCACTACGAAATCCTGGCCAAGCGCATCCGCGAACTGTCCTTCCTCAACAACGGCGTGCACATCAAGCTGACCGACCAGCGCACCGGCAAGGAAGAAGACTTCGCCTTCGAAGGCGGCACCCGCGGCTTCGTCGAATACATCAACAAGAACAAGAGCATCCTCAACCCGACCATCTTCCAGGCCACCGGCGAGCGCATGTCGGACCAGAACACCAACATCAGCGTCGACGTCTCCATGCAATGGAACGACGCCTACAACGAACAGGTGCTCTGCTTCACCAACAACATCCCGCAACGCGACGGCGGCACCCACCTGACCGGCCTGCGCGCCGCGATGACCCGCGTCATCAACAAGTACATCGAAGAAAACGACTTCGCCAAGAAGGCCAAGGTCGAAGTCTCCGGCGACGACATGCGCGAAGGCCTCACCTGCGTCCTCTCCGTCAAGGTCCCCGAGCCGAAGTTCAGCTCGCAGACCAAGGACAAGCTGGTCTCCTCCGAAGTGCGCGGCCCGGTCGAAGAAATCGTCGCCAAGACCCTCACCGACTTCCTGCAAGAGCGCCCCAACGACGCCAAGATCATTTGCGGCAAGATCGTCGAAGCAGCCCGTGCGCGCGAAGCAGCTCGCAAGGCGCGCGAACTGACGCGCCGCAAAGGCGTCATGGACGGCCTCGGCCTCTCCGCCAAACTGGCCGACTGCCAGGAAAAGGATCCGGCGCTGTGCGAACTCTACATCGTCGAGGGCGACTCCGCGGGCGGCTCGGCCAAGCAAGGCCGCGACCGTAAATTCCAGGCCATCCTGCCGCTGCGCGGCAAGGTCCTCAACGTCGAAAAAGCCCGCTTCGAAAAGATGCTCTCCTCCGAGCAGATCACGACGCTCATCGCCACCCTCGGCACCAGCATCGGCCCGGACGAATTCAACGCCGACAAGCTGCGCTACCACCGCATCATCATCATGACCGATGCGGACGTCGACGGCGCCCACATCCGCACGCTGCTGCTCACGCTGTTCTATCGCCAGATGCCGCAACTGGTCGAGCGCGGCCACATCTACATCGCCCAGCCGCCGCTCTACAAGGTCAAGGCCGGCAAGGACGAGCGCTACCTCAAGGATGACGTCGAAGAAGCGCACTACATGATGCAGATCGCGCTCAACGACGCCGAGCTCGTCCCAAGCGAAGGTGCAGCACCGATCAGCGGCGCCCCGCTGACCGAACTGGTCCGTCAGTACAACACCGCCAACGCCATCATCATGCGCCTGACGCGCATGATCGACGCCACCGCGCTGTCGGCCATCATGACCGGCGTCACGCTGCAACTGAACACCGCCGCAGAAGCCGAGCAATCCGCCGCCGCACTCAAGGCCGCCATCAACGAACCGGGCATCGACGTCATCGTCCGCTCCGACGAACTGACCGACAAGCACATCCTGCGCATCCAGCGCATGTACCACGGCAACATCAAGGTCACCGCCATCGACACCGACTTCGTCAACGGCCCCGACTACCAGGTGCTGGCCAATGCAGCCGCAACCTTCCGCGGCCTCATCGGACGCGGCGCACTGATCCGCCGCGGCACCGGCGACAAGATCAAGGAAAGCGCCATCAGCGACTTCCACCAGGCCATGGCATGGCTACGCGACGAAGCCGAACGCGGCGTCAGCAAGCAGCGCTACAAAGGTCTGGGTGAAATGAATCCGGAACAGCTGTGGGAAACCACGATGGACCCAACCGTCCGCCGCCTGCTCAAAGTGCAAATCGAAGACGCGATCGCCGCGGATCAGATTTTCATGACGCTGATGGGGGATGACGTGGAACCGCGCAGGGCGTTTATTGAGTTGAATGCGCTGCAGGCTGGGAATATTGATGTTTGATTCTTGTGTAGCAGGACTCATAACTTGAGATTTTGGGAAGCATCCATCGAGATATTACTGATGGATGTGTCTCGTGTCGGATTACGCAGAATCTGAAAAGTGTGTCGAGTTAGTGAAAAATCGCTGACAGAGATAGTGAAAAAAAAGAAAAAAAGCCAGTCAGGAACGCTGGCTTTTTTTTCGAGTAAAAAATACTTTATCGAATAACTGTCGACGATGACTTCGGCGAGGCTGCTTTTGAATTTTTATTAGCTCTAGCCACGTCGCAGTTATCGATTCGGTCAGAGCACATGACCAGTTGTTGTCCGTGATAAATAGTAAAAGCAAGACGATAAAAGAAACATCGATGGGGAAAGTCCTAAAAGTATTTGCTCATGCGCTTACTAAGTAAAGTCGGAGAGGGACATGTCAGATAGTTTTTTTCAATAGTGACTAGAAAATCTCTCTGTTGTAAAAAAATTGAGTTAGGAATTAATCTCTTAGTTGAGGACAAAATTGAGGAGTGTGCGTGCCAACAATCTACGGAATGCGGTTGCCAGAGCCATCGGATTGGCAAGAATTTGAGCTAATCACCCGTGATGCGATGCAGCTTAAATGGGCCACTCCTGTATTGCAACGAAATGGTCGCTCTGGCCAAGAACAACATGGAGTCGACATCTATGGGCCCGACCAATTGGGGCGACCCGTAGCTATTCAGTGTAAGAACACAGTCAAGCGACTTTCCTTTAAGGCAGTTATAGCCGAAGTGGCGCATGCAGAGAATTACGAGGGAAAACTTCAGGCCTTATATGTTGCGACCACAGCTAAGATGGATGCAAAGCTTCAGACAGACGTTCGTCGTCTGTCTGAGGAGCGTGTCGGTCAAGGAAAGTTTGCTGTCGGATTGCTGTATTGGGAGGATATTTTCTCGGGTCTAGCGCTTGATGCGAGGATATTGTCTAGTCACTATCCGAACATTGTGATCGGCGGAGGTGCCACGAATGGCAGTCCCGGTGCCAATCGGCTGGCGGGATTGGTGCTCGGCTACTATGGTGGATTTTTCTGGCACTTTATCGAGCTCCTCTTTGGCGAAGCTGGTTGGATGGCCCAGGAAGATCCCGAACAATTTCGTACAATCGTACGCATGTTAAAGGTTAATTCACGTGTTCTCTCACCCGACGACGCGGCGGATATAAAAAAATGGAGCACTGAAGTTGAAAAACTTATCTTCGCTCCACCTCCATCTCTAACGGAGGAGACTAAGGGACTTCAGATCAAACAGTTGGCGCAGTCGACTGTGCAACGAGCGCTGTATTTGCCGTCGCTTGTCGAAGACATCGATGTGGCCGCTTTCATTGAGCTAGGACTCGCCATCGGTCGGATCTATCATTCCGACGGTGAGTTCTCCCAAAAAAAGGCCGCTAGCATACATAGGATGATCGCCGCATTGCTGCCAAATGCTGAGGGTGCTCTCGTTGAGCTACTTAGGAAACTTGATGACAAGCCCACTTATCGCGCAGGTCCTGCACTATATACGTTCGTTGATCAAGAGTTACGATTTCCAACGCAAGGTGCGACTCACTGAATAAGATGAACAGTTGTCTACCTCATCATACATAGCTCGAATGGAGAATGCTGCTGTTCGGGCGGCACTTTTTTCTTCCTCGGTTTTGCGCTCTTTATGTACGTAATCGTTCATTTAAATGCTAGGCCAGCACCAACAAATGGTCCCAATATGACTTTGCAAAACTCCCAAAAGAACCCCACTATGCTCGAATCTGCATTCGTTCGCCAAAGAGATATCACGGCTATTGATGCCACGAATATCTCACATGCCCGACAAGCCGATCAGAAGTATGTGGGAAAAGTGGTTATGCAAAACGACGTCCAGCTTGCCTAGCAGATAGGACGTAAGACGTTCGTTCTGCATGAGTAGGTGAACATCGCCGGCATCATGCCAGCGAACGAACGGACCGTTGAAATTTCCTATACTCCGGCCAGGCAGAAGCGAAGCAGATCAAGGGCCGCAGCAGCGGTCAAAAGTAGCACATGAAAAAAGGCAGCCGCGAGGCTGCCTTTTTCATCATGCGTCCATCCTGAGTAACGCATCACTTCTCTGTTTTGATCTTATCTTTATCAGCTAATATCCATGCGACAGTGGTATCAAGCGTTTCCAGTACCGGCGCGAGCGCAGAAAGTACATCCTGCTCGATTGGTACATAGCGATGTTCAAGGTCCTGCGGGAAGACATTGACGGACTTGAAGGTGCGATCGCCCAATTGCTTGAGTTCGACTTGCAGATCACCTTGTTGAACAAGCACATCATGATATTCGCTTGGCTTGGCTTTCCAAGTCGTCTTGCTGTTGATACGGTTGATCAGTTCTTCCTTCGACAACGGCTCCTCGGAGCTGACTACGACGGCGCGGCGCGTCGAGTCGCCGTCTTCTGGTTTTTCAATTTTCATTACATGTCCCTCAAAACAAAAACGGCATCCGGCCAGGTCGGGCACAATCGTGCAGCACACACATTTAGAAAGTTCGCAATCAAAGGTCAAGCGTCAACTGATTGCGAGACTTGTCCTGACTTTACGTGTGACCGTGATCGTCCTGGACCGCACAACTCGACCGAGCGCGGGCTGCGGCGCAAATGCCTCGCAAGCATGGATAACTCCCTGCCCTCTACTCGCGTCTTGCAAACTTTTCCCGTTGATAATTCCAACGACCTCTCCGGTGTATCTACCGCGATCGGCGTCAGCCTTGATCGGTATGAGCACAAAGGGATTTACTTGGCAGCCACTCAACTGGTTCAAAAGACTATAGCATTGATAGAATGGAACGTCAGTTTCTAAATCACGCGGGCTAATTACAAAAAATCCGGAGGTCTGATGGTAGTTAAGAAGCTAAGTGAAATTGATGACACAGACTTTGAAAACCTGGTCTTTGACTTGATGACCGCTCAGGGGATGCTGAACGTAACTTGGCGTACGCCAGGTGCTGATGGTGGACGAGACATTGAAGGAACTGTTGTGCATAGTGACTTTTCACTAACTCAGACAGCACAAAAATGGTACGTCGAGTGCAAGAGGTATGCGGGTTCAGTTAACTGGCCCACCATCTACGCGAAAATCGCCTTTGCACATTCAAACGCCGCCGATGTGCTATTGATGTGCACTTCTTCGAAGTTCACCCCAACCGCGATTAATGAAGTTGCGAAATGGAATAACGCCAAAGTCGGCCCTACTATCCGTCTCTGGCCGGGACATCAGATTGAAATATTGCTAAATAAGCACCAAGACATTGCATGGAAATATGGACTGGAGAATGCGCCCTTGCCGATAACAGGTTCGACGTTGGACCTGACTATGTCGCTATCAAAATGCGTCACAAGCCACTGCTCCCAGTTGGAATTTTCTGATGAAACCATTTCGCCGATGCTTCGGGCCGCACAGGCTATATCTAGTCTTCTCCAAACAAAGATGGAGTCGGCGGCGCGTGTAGGCAGGTTCGAGCATATTAGTTATCAGACTCATCAATTTGATACTGGAACTGCTGAAGTAAAGAGTGATTTGACGGTAATTGATGGGCCCTCGTTCAATGCAGTCATAACTTATCTAACTGCACTCGGCGTGAAAATCCTTGGTTTTTCCGACGAAAAAGACTATTCCTGCAAGATTTTGTGCGAGCGACCTCTGGAAGATGTCGGCTTGAGATACAAGGCGATTTTTGATGCTATGTCGCTCTGGGGAAATTTTGAATATAAATTTACTGGCTTTCAAATTTTAATTAGGCAGCGTTGAAATCATCATGAGCGAAGACGACACCAAGAATATGCAGGTAGGCCCAAAGGATATAGGCCTTCTTTTCCTAGCGAATTTTGTTCATCAAGTTGTTAATCCAATCAGCGGCGTCATTGGAACCCTCGATAACGTGGTTGATGGCACCTATGACGCAGTAAAGGCAAAGCAAGTGATTAATGCAAGTAGGGCACAGCTTGAGCAATGTATTTCGTTAATTCGAAATCTTGCATATCTTTCGGATTTTTTCTTTGAGACATCAGAAAAAGGCGAATTGCGAAAGGCTAGGGAAGCAGTGACCTCAGTTTTGCCTCAAGTCATTATCGAATCAATTCAATTTTTTCAAGGCGCAGGAGAGAAGAAGGGGATAAAACTGGAGCTGGTAAATGCTTCAGATCAATACAGAATAGCTGCTAGACCAGAATTGTTGAAGCAAGTGTTTATTAATCTATTTGATAACTGGTTGAAATATGGCGAGCGAAATCAAACTGTTGTTATCCTGAGCAAGGTTAATAGCAAGAAAGAGCTGATCGTCGAACTTTCGGGTAAGAGCATCGGGTTCAGCAATAGCGACTCTGAGAATATTTTCAACATGGGATTCCGAAGCAAGGAAGCTCACGGCAAAGTGGCCCAAGGTTCAGGTATTGGTTTGTTTATCTGCCGAAAAATCACGGAGGAAATCCTGGAGGGTACGATTTCGGCAACGCATTCGCCGAAGACAGCAACTACAACATTCCGCATAAGCATTCCAAAGAACCTATGGCAACTGTAAATCTACCGAAAACACTGATTTCTACAACCATTCTGGTCGTTGATGATGAGCCTGAGCACATTCAATGGCTTCTAGATTATGTGGAAGCAAAAGGAATGAAAACGCAGCTTGCCTGCAATGTCGGTGAAGCTGTCGCTCTTGCTGCGAAGAATCAATATCGCGGCTATATAATCGATTTGAATATACCTATGGGAAGCTGGATTCCCACATTTAAGATTCCTAGCGATGTGTATGAGAAGTACAAGGGATTTTTTGTAATTAAGTATGTTAGGACACAAGGGAACTCTGGACAGAACGTTACGGCGTACTCCGCGCATTACAACGAGCAAATTACCGGCGAGGCAAAGACTTTATATTGCGAATATACAACCAAGGGACGAGTCAAAGAGTTCAAGGCCGAGGTGGACAAGCTGATCAATACTCCCCTTGCGGCACATGCTGTAATCAAATCTACTTCCACAGGTAAGACAAAGTAGGTTGGCTAGTTATTCCGCTGGCAAGAACTGGGCTTGTTCTTCTTGATAGACAGTGCCGCTCGATGCCATGTTTAGGGCGCTTCGGATCAAACAGGTAATTGCGCCAAGCTGATCTGGCGAGCCACCAGGAGCTAGATCGAACGCACCCACACTCGGGACATGGTGCTCGGATCTTCCGCCCAAGGCCAAAGGATGGCGGACGAACAAATTAGGTCTGGGGTCTTCAGTACGGCCGCCGACGCCATCGCCAGGAAAGAGCACATAGGCTCCACGGGTCCCCAAGATGCCATCACGGTACGTGTGCATCTTGTAGAGGTCTTCTTGTTTGTGCACGCGAGTAAGCTCAATTTCATAGTCGCTGGCGGCTTCCTCGGATAAGCCTGTCGCATCAGGAGTTGCCTCCATGTGCCCTTCACCCTCGAATAGTATTTCGGCGTGTCTGCGTTCCAAGCGGTACTTTGCATCGAAGTGCAGCCAGTGCTTCATTGTGGGATGAGAAGCTGGAGAGATGACGATGCTGAAATCCGGATCAAATGAAGCGGTGTAGCTGCCGCTCCAGTCGATCTGTGGATGCTTGGCGCGGGTGAACTTCTGATTGTAAAACAGAGAGACCAAAACCCGATTCCCGCTGGGCGCTACGAACTCGAAGCGACATTCGCTGCGTCGTCCCCTCGTCAACTCAATTCGTAGACCGTCTTTGGAAAGCGAAATGAAGTTGCCACCGCCCACTTCGCTGCAGAAGCCTAACAGCGCCTCCCTCAGTGCGAAGAAACACCAATATTCGTAGATTTGATTGACCGGACGAATGTCGCCTATCAGTCCGTCGGCGAGCTCCGTACCTTGGCGCCAGGCCAGCGACAAGCTCATCCGAAGTGATAGGTCGAAACGGTATAGCTCCTTGTAGCCCCGCTTCCTAAGTAAGACTTGGGAGTTGGCGGGAATATGCCCCAGTGGGCCGACCTCATTCCACATACTATGCTGCAAGACCTCGTCGAGGGCGACGGCCCAAGCACTGGCTTCACGCTGCGACGCGCGGCGGCCGCGTGCGCCCATTCGGAATTCGAGCTGGCGCGCGAGGAAGCTGCAGTGCTCCAAGAACGCCTTTGCATAGCGGTTCTCGGGCGTGTCCAGCGTCTCGAACGAATTTCGTTGAGGAAGGACCATTGGCGTGTAGCCGCGAAACATCCGACGTAACGGGCCGCCATAGATAATGTCAGAGGAGTCAAATTCGTCAGATATAAGCTCCGCGTCAGCCTCTTCCACCTCGTCGATGGGGACGAAGTCAATTCGTTCCAACAACCTCGAATGAGGCTGTCCCACAATCTCTTCAATGGCAAGCGGCAGCTTCGAGCTAGACATGATGTGTCGCATTAAAAAATGCAGAGCGGCATCGTTCTTGGCCATGTCGCCAGATGGATCGAAGGACAACGACACAGGGCTGTCGAGGGAAAGCAAAAGCTCTGCTGCCTTTTCTGCCAAGCTGTCGAGTAGCTCTTTAAACTCCTCGAAATATTTAAGCTTGCGGCAAGCGACCTCAGCCATCAAGCGCCGGTCAGGTTCAACGCCAAGGTCAATGACTCCGGCTTGCGAGCGAAGGCATAGTTGACCTGTGACGACTGTCGTCTTTTGTCCATTAGCTAGGGTCTCCCGCCATCGTCGCGACGGATCCCGCTTGAACACGTTGGCCAGTCGCGGGCCGAATGGCCAGTGTGGGCCGATCTTCGCACGCACCATCGCCTCGTCCAAGGGAATTGGAAGGCTGATGTCGACGAAGTAGTTCGTGTCCTCTCGCAATTGGAATCGCTCGAACAGATGCCCGGCTTCGCGCCAGCACATCGGGAGCATCGATTCCGATGCGACGGTTGTGACATCGATCTCAATCTCGGCTGCAAACATATCTGGCGCGGCCCAGTCGACCGGAACCGGACGGCCTCGACCGAGGGCCGTCTCTATGTCGATCGAAGCACCGGAGCCCAGATCGAACTTGGCTCGATGAAGCGCGACAAACTCGGTCACTTTACGAAGGAGACGTGGTTGCGTGAGACAAGCCGGCTATGCATTGCCAGCAGCTTTTCTCGGCATTGCTTGAACTCGCTGCCAGCTGGGAGGGTGAGCGCCTCAGTCAACTCGATCTCGATCACTGTTTCTGTACCGATGGTATAGCGCGCCGGTCTCTCGCTCTTGCCATTCGCGCCTTCCAAGAACGCAGCCAACGCCTTGAGGCAATCGCTGAGCGCTGAGCGGTTACCGTGAATCTTAGGTAGCACCTTCTGGAAGATTGCTCGATCTAGTCCGTTGACCCACTCCGCCATCGCGGCGGCAGGATCCTTACCAGTGGCAAGCTGCGCTTTAGTCCAAACGTACATGTAGCCGTAGACCTCCTTGACGACGCGGAAGCCAAACTCGAAACTAACCGGCCCCAGCAACTTGAAGCAACCGTCCAGTGTCTTCAATGTCAGCTCCTTGGCTTCGCCGAGCTTGGTTACATCGACGCTGTGTTTGCTGGTAAGTAGGTCCAGGATAGCGGCAGGATTAGAGCCTATAGCCTCACCAGCTTCTCGATCGTCGATCGCCTCCCGAAGCAGTTCATTACCCACTGCCAAATCGATGGTCGGACCTTCTCCCAAGCCGGAGAGGTATTGGCTTGGAGTCAATGCTTTGACTTCGAGGACGTGCGCGCGGTCGAGAACCTTTGGCGAAAACATGTGTGTGGTTTCATCGATGTTCACCGTGCCAACATAGAAAAGGTTCGGTGGCAGCTTCAATGGTTGGCCGTTTTTGACCAATAGCAATGCCGATTGAGCTTCTGTGGAACCTTTATTCTCGTCGTTGAGCAGTTCGCTGATCACGGCCAGAGATGGGCGGTCAATTATGGGGGCATTTTCACCGTCTTCGAGGATGCTCGAGGCTTCCATCAAAGACAAGAATGGGGCGAAATACCGCTCCACATGCGAAAGGTTCATCTCGTCGAAAACGAGGAAGTGCGGAATCTTGGTGGAGTTGGGGTGGCAAGCCCGCAGAATGACCCGTAGCGTTTCTGTGATCTCGTAGCTCTCGTTGGTCTCTGTGCCATCATCACGAGTCCGAGCTTGACCGAAGGGTGTCCGAAATCCTAACAGTTTCTTGGGTGACGTCCAGTCGGGACCAATTGCCACGAGTTGGAAAATTTGGCCGTCGACCTGTCCTGCATAAAGCTCTTGCAAGCTTTCGGCTAAGCGCAACGAGGAGCGGGATTTACCCGTACCTGAGGTGCCGGTTAGGATAACAAAGGGTTTCGCAGCCAGTGCGGTCACTAGGTCCAACGAACAGGATTTGCCCGTAACGGTCGTCGCGGAGGCTGTAGTAGTAGCGACCTTCAGGCCCTGTAAGTATTCGTCCGGGGATGCTGCTACAGCCTGTAGATCTGCATCTTCGATTGAACTGTCGCCTGTCTCAAACAGTTCAGCGATCTCGGCAGAAGTAAGGGCGTAGTCCGCAGCGAAGCGTTGTTCTAGGAGCTCGAATCGCTTAGCCGGGTCGGCTTCACCGCCAAGAATCGAGCCGATGTCGCTTCGGCGGTAGTGGAAGATGGCTACATCACCCAACCTTGGCTTGGCGGCCTTCGCTGACTTTAACAGTAGGTCGGCAAGGTGGGCATCATGGCCTTCTCGCAGGCTTGCCTTGCGAGGATCGTCATTAGATAGCTTGATGACCGTTTGCCATGGATTGCCGCTGATGGTCGACCCTGTGCCATTGGAGATGTATTTACCGCTTCGGAAGCCTTGTTTTGTGTCCCCCGACGAGAAGACGTTGAAGATCTCCTTTGGTGCTTTGACATCGATCCTAGGCTTATCAAAGACGCCAGCAAGTTCAGCCGTGGCCTGGAGATAAGCCGCTTCACCTTGAACAATGGCGACGCTCGGCTGGCCTTTGATGGCAAGCGTCCGCTTGATGATGAGGAAATCAAGGAGTGCCGCTTTGCCTCTGGTTTCAGCCAGCATGTCGACGCTGGATTTGATGCGTTGCGCGGTCAGAAATCGTGGCATGCTTCTCCCGTGGGATTCTTGTTTTGTCAATTTTCAGATTTTAGCCCATCGACCATCAGTTGGCAGAACTCCGGTTTGATGTCGATGCCGATGGCTCGGAAGCCATGCTTACGGGCGAACTTGAGACTAGTTCCGCTACCGCCAAATGGGTCCAGGACCACGCCGCCTTCGGGCGTAGTTGCTAAAATAGGAATACGGACCAGCTCTTCGGAGAAGCGAGCCTTGTGCTTGTGCGAGCTGCGGGCCGGCGCGATCTCCCAAGTGTCAGTCGGCGGCAGAATGCTTCCGCTCTCGGAAGTGCGACCTACCGTGGCCTTGTTGAAATAATACCAGCGCGACTTAACCAAGTGGAACACGTATTCGTGCGACATCGAACAACGGTCGCGTACTTGGTCAGGAATGGGGTTGGGCTTTACCCACACGTTGTCGTTGCGGACGATCCAGTCGGCGTCTTGCATCGCGATGGCGAACCGATGAGGGATCAGTAAGAGTTGTTTTGGTTTGCAGAGCAGACCGTCTCCGCTCTTGTCTTGGGGGCGCAATCCAAAGCGGCGCGCGCTCTGCTTGCTCTCCCCGCTACGGTGCTCGCCCTTGCCACTCCAGTAAGTGTCGCCCAGGTTCACCCACAAGCTGCCGTTTTCAGCTAGTACAGGCTTGGCCGCCTCGAAGCAGGATACTAAGCTCTCAATAAACTGCTTGGGATGCTCCTCGAGACCGATCTGACCTTCGACACCATAGTCACGCTGTCCATAGAAGGGGGGAGACGTAACCATGCAATTTACGATTACACCGGCACGCGCCAAGTGCTCCATGGCTGAGCGCACATCCATGTTCAGGATAATTACATCGTCGTCGGCATAGAACGCGGCCTCTCGAAGTTCAGCGTTGCCGAAGGCTTCCGCCGACGTTACTTGAGGGATTAATGCTAAGCTGGCCTTGGTGGGCTGCTTGCTTAGCTTTTTAGGGGCCTTCACCGAAGTCTTTGTAGTCGTGGTGGCGCGAGTGTTCGTCTGTGTCGCAGCGGTCATTTTCTTCATTTCACTTGAGTCCGAGCCCTTCATGTTTCGGCGCTCTAGCGTCGTCATGGTGGCGTCGATATCCTTGGTGTGTGTCTTATTCTTCCATCCAACCTTTTTGCTCTTGCGGTCGAGTGACGATAGCTTTAAACAGGTCTCTTACCCGAGCATCGATGAGTTCAATTTGCTGCCAGGCCCCAAAGCACGCAGCAGGCTACTACCCAGTTCGCGTTCAGGCAGAAGCTTGGCCACAAAGGACGCCCGGAGGGGATTGGCGCTCAAATTTAGCTCGATGTGGTTTGTGTCGTGGTCATGAATCGGTTCCGGGTGTCGAAGTTGCATTGATCGGCGTGCTTTCAATGGCTCATCGAACCTGTGTTAAGCACGCGCTTCTGCTGCTCCGCCGCTTTCGCGGCCCACTCTCAGGTCATGACTCCGTGCGTACTCCAACACGAGAATTTCTATCATAGATGCCACTGAACGGCGCTCACGATCGGCAGCCAAGCGTAGTAGCTGCTTGATTTCGGTCGAGGTTCGGATGGAAAGGGTTTCGTCTTTCAGGCGTGACATGGCAAAGTCTCGTCATTGGCGGCACGCAAATGTAATGCGTTTTGCATTCATTTGCAAGGCAAATTCTGCTTGTGGCTTCGTGGTTATGTAGGCTTACTAACTAGTTATGACGGCTACTGAACAATCAACGGGCCTTTAGGTGTTACAGCTGGCACCGTCCAGTCGTTCGACGTGCGAACCAACGCCTGCTTGTAATACGCAACCTTGGTTAATGATCGCCTTGGCAAAGATTTCACTTTGTATGGGGAGGTTGTTAAGATGTCTGTGCCACGTATCAAAGAACTAAAACAAAAAATCGCATCTTCGAAAAATGAGCACAAAAAAATCTTCAAAAAGATATAAAAATAATCACCCGATTGAGTCAGTACCGGAGTTTTTGGACTTTTGTTTTAAGGAAAAGCTACCCGGGAAAAATATCGATCAGATGGTCAAGGCAGTGGCTCACAATACGCTGGTTTCTTCTAGACCGTTCCAAGTCTACGAGATGGAGAGCGCCGATAGACTGGTAATCATGATGACGGATGCTGACTACCGCCATATTTGTGTCACCGGTGGGATATTTCACTTTCAAGCGTGCTACCGTCATAGCGAGAAATATCCGGCTACGCGTGTCTACCAAATTAAGCGAGAGCTTTTTGACGATGTCGCTCGCTTGGGGATTTATTTAGAAAAGAAAGATATAAAACTCTCCCCTCTCAAAGTGGAGGACCTTCTAGTCCTGGCGGACGAGAAGGGCTATCCGACTCGCTACGAACAGTTCAAGGAGAGGTGGCAGCACAAGGTATCGGCGTTCAAAGGTCTCGCAGAAGGCCGAAAAGAGAATACGAAGATAAGCCAGAGCATATGGCTCGAAAGCCCCGGATGTATTGTGTGTGGGGGTGCCACAGATGAAATGGTCACATCGACATTTGCATCTGATCAAGGACTTTTCATTGGGATGAGATTTTGTGAGCCCCATATGAGAGAGGCTTTCGCCTCAAAAAAAACTGCACTTGCGTATGTGGCAGAGCATTGGGGTATGGGTGAAAGTTTCCTTTCCAAATTTAACTGGAAGTTTCACGAGCATAACGAATTGACAATCCAACTAAGTGCGGAAGCAGTGGCTAAGGAACTGGACTGCAAAATATTGGGTATAAAGGATGGGGTTATTACGGCTCAAAGACATAGCGGTTTTATATTAAAACTTCGACTTGGCTCCTTGAGCGATTACGGCTACAACATTCTTTCTCCGTCGGAAGAACGTTTGGCACGGATTGACTCAGCGAACCACCATGATGTTCAGTATGGCCCCGACCATAAGCATCGGTCGCTCAAGAAAAAGAAAAAAAAGGAAGTCGAAGCAAGTTTCACGACGGGTTTCCCTGTAGCCGATATTCCTGCGATTCGTAAAATGGTGGAGGACGCAGAGGCTGAATATGGACGAGAAAAGGTGAAATAAAGCAGCAACAAGCGGTCGCCGGGCTAAGTGAATATTCTCCCCAAAGGAGCCAAGCAATATCCCTAAGCAGCACCACCTTCGGAATTTTAGAGACACCAGCATCATCGAGGGCTAGACGATGCCGTCAATATTGCTAAGCTGATGCCTTGGGTGTTTGGGAAGGCATCTCTTCGGGGTACCAATAAGCCAGCATAGTCCTAACCTGACGGAGCAATTGATGCCATTCAACGTTTTTGTCGACACTGAATTCACCGATTTTCTTGATCCACAGTTGATCAGTATTGGCCTTGTGGCACAGAGCGGCGAGGAATTCTATGCCGAGCTTCCCTACGAAGTCCGTGACTGCAGCGAGTTTGTCAAAGCTGCCGTCCTTCCGCTCTTAGGATATGCGCCGCATGCTGAAATGAATAGAGATGAACTGTACGTCCAGATGACGAACTGGCTTAAGTTGGGGGCGTGTGCGAATTTTTGTGTAAACGGGGTTTCGTTTAATTCATAGAAATACGTTCACCGAACTGGATGGTGAACCTGGTTAGCGCAGCTTTCCAATCCCGGATTGGCAGTGTCCACTTTTTACTG